>ERZ1643249.2488-NODE-2488-length-17099-cov-17.257275_pt1 | contig 17099 bp, 15 predicted proteins | sample MGYA00579263_ERZ1643249 | MGnify/ENA primary metagenome ERZ1643249 (study PRJEB29033, sample SAMEA4952264) | chicken gut metagenome | biome: Broiler Chicken; feature: Gastrointestinal Tract; material: Caecum | place: Ireland | collected 2018 | study: Broiler...
TTCTGTCCCATTCTTCTTAATCTGATTTTTACTGCCATGTTCTTTTCACCTCCTGATCATTTTCATTCTTATATGTTAAAAGGGAAGTTTGAATCTTCCTCTTTTACCACCTTTGCCATTCATTAATCCAGGCATCTGTTTCATCATTTTTTTTGCCTGTTCAAATTGTTTCACCATACGGTTGACTTCTGCAATATCCACTCCAGCTCCCTTGGCTATCCTTGCCTTTCTGGAAGGATTCAGAATATCCGGGTTAGAACGTTCCCTGGGGGTCATAGAAAGGATCATAGCCTCTTTCCTGGCCAGTTCTTTTTCGTCCACCATACTCTCAAGATCTTTTACCTGAGAGCCAATTCCCGGAAGCATGCTGAGTACACTGGATAAGCCGCCCATATTTTTCATCTGATTCATACTTTCCAGATAATCGTCAAAGCCAAAGGTATTTTTCCGGAACTTCTGTTCCATCTCTTTCGCTTTTTCTTCATCCAGATTTGCCTGAGCCTTTTCAATAAGACTCATCACATCTCCCATTCCCAGAATACGGGAAGCCATTCTTTCGGGATAAAACTGTTCCAGATCAGAAAGCTTCTCTCCCATACCGACATAAAGAATAGGTTTTCCGCTGATTGCTTTAATAGACAATGCAGCACCGCCTCTGGTATCGCCGTCCATCTTTGTCAGAATCACGCCGTCAATTCCAACCTTGTTCTGGAAAGTTTCCGCTACGTTGACGGCATCCTGGCCAGTCATTGCGTCAACTACCAGAATCGTCTGATCCACAGGGACAGCAGCTTTGATATCTTCCAGTTCTTTCATCATATCTTCATCAATATGAAGACGCCCTGCCGTATCCAGAATCAAAACATTATATTTTTCGTTTTTAGCATGTTCGTAAGCAGCCTTGGAAATATCTACCGGGCTGTTTTTGTCACCCATTGCAAATACGTCCACGCCTTGTTTTTCTCCGTTAACCTGAAGCTGTTTAATAGCAGCAGGACGGTAAACGTCACAGGCAACCAGAAGTGGCTTTCTTCCTTTAGATTTCAATTTTCCTGCCAACTTTGCTGCAGTGGTGGTTTTACCAGCACCCTGAAGTCCTGCCATCATCAGAACTGTCACTTCATTGCCCGGCCGCATAGCGATCTCTGTAGTCTCGCTTCCCATAAGCTTTATAAGTTCTTCATTAACAATTTTGATCACCATCTGACCAGGGTTTAAACCGGACATTACATCCTGTCCAACCGCACGTTCCTGGACGGCCTTCATGAATTGTTTTACAACTTTAAAGCTGACATCTGCCTCTAAAAGAGCCATTTTAACTTCCTTCAGCGCCGCTTTCACATCCGCCTCAGTCAGACGGCCTTTTTTTCTTAAATTTTTAAATACATTCTGCAGTTTATCTGTTAAGCTTTCAAATGCCATCTGCTATAACTCCTTTAAAATTTCCTGAGAAATTTTTTCTATCCGCGAAACCAATTCCTGTTTGCCCAGACTGTCGCAGTCTTTGCTCAGCTGATGGATCTGTCGGATTTTTTCTCTTATGGTCACAAATTTTTCCACCAGATGCAGTTTATCTTCATAGGACTGAAGGATTCTGCTGCACCTTTTCAGATTATCGTGAACACCCTGCCGGCTTATTCCAAGTTCTTCTGCTACTTCACTGAGAGAATAGTCGTTAAAAACCACATCCTCATATATTCTTCTCTGATGTTCTGTCAGAAGTTCACCGTAAAAATCGTACAGCAATGTCTGTTCTACTATTTTTTCCACTGGCAATCACCTTGCATATCATACACCAGCCTTTCCGGACTGTCAAGTATTTTTTCTTGACACCCTATAATTTTTTTAGATTTTCATCCATACTTCCGCTTCGGAATCCCTGAATATCTAAGGTAATATAAGAAAACCCCATCTTTTTCAGCTGTTCTGCGATCCTCTCCCTTTTATCCAAAAATCTTGAAAAATCCTTCTGAGGAATCTCGATCCTGGCAATTTCTCCATGAAGGCGGAGTCTTACCTGGCAAAATCCCTCTTTTTTCAAGAACTCCTCGCCCTTTTCAATCTGCTCCAAGACCTCTGCTTTGATCTCTGCGCCGTAAGGAAGCCTTGTGGCAAGACAGGGAGTAGAAGGACGGTCCGCCACAGAAACTCCCAGTTCTGCCGCCAGCTGCCTGACCTCTTTTTTGGTAAATCCCGCGTCTGCCAGTGGGCTTATGATCCCAAGCTCCCGGACAGCCTGAAGTCCCGGACGGTAAACATGAAGATCATCTTCATTTGTTCCTTCCAGGATCAACGAGATCCCTTTGCTGTCTGCAAACTCCTTCAGTCTTTGAAACAGAGCTTTTTTACATAGATAACAGCGGTTTACCGGATTATAGCGGATATCTGCCTGCTCCAGCTCATTCAAAAACAGGATTTTATGAGCTACCCCGGCTTCCTGCGCTACTTTTTTTGCATTTTCCAGATCACAGGCAGGATGAAGCATAGTGTCAAAAGTCACTGCATAGATCTTTCTGTTTTCCTCCATAGATTCCTTGGCCGCCATAAGCAAAAGGCTGCTGTCTACGCCTCCTGAAAAGGCGATGCAGATATCCTGTCGGGTGTATTCCTTCATTTTATCATAAAAAGCTGCTTTCTTTTCTTCATATGTCATTTCCATAACCTCCTGCCAAAGCCGCGGCCTCATCATAGACATTCCTGTAGGGACGCCCGGTATCCAGGCAGACCTGTTTTACAGTATCATATTCTGGATAGTAAAATTTCTGCCCATGGTGGCTGCAGACTTTAATTTTAACTTTGTGGCCGTCTTTTAATTGAACTTCTGTAAAAGACCTGGGAAGAATCCTTCGGTTCTCTTCATATCTACGCAGTCCGATACTGGTAGTCTCTCTGAAAATAATATCCTCCAGGTCCTTTTGTTTTTCTTTTTTGCAGATCACCTGGAGCATATAAGCAGGCCGCCCCTTTTTCATAAAAATCGGGAAACAGCTTGCATCCAGAGCTCCTGCCTTCATCAGACATTCGATGGCGTATCCCAGCTGTTCTCCTGAACAATCGTCTACATTTGTCTCCAAAACCTGTACCTGGTCCCTTTCCCTATCATCCTCTTCGCCATCCCATCTTTCACCCAGGACCAGAGCCCGCAGGATTCCCTGATCCTCTTCCTCCCGGGAAATCCCGGAAGCTCTATCCAGGATGCTTTTTACCCCGATTTCCTTAGCCGTTTCTCCGAAAACCGACAGAAAAGCAACGCTTCCCGGAGTGAGATTTTCTTCCTCCCCGGGAAGAAAATCCATGGAAAGCCTGCTCTCTTTTAAAATATACAGTATTGTTTCTGACGGGATCATTCCTTCTTTTCCGATACCCATCCCCTCTTTCAAAGGACTGACTCTGCAGGTTGAAAATCCCAGCAGTTCCATGGTTGCAGCCAGGGCAGCTAATGATACCAGAGATGTTTCGCTGCCCGCCAGCTGCAAAAATGGTTCCTGGACAGAAATACCTTCTGCAGCCCAGAGCATCTCCGCCATTTTCTCCGTTTTTTTTCCAAAATCACTTACTTCTTTCCATGAAGAAAGATAATCCGACACCTGTTCCAGGCTGATTTTTTCTGTCACTTTCCCAGAAATATGTCCTTTATGCTCTTTTCTGGAATTTCTATCATATTCAATTTGAATATCAAAGGAGAAAATTTTCTCCAGTCGCTCCTGAAGTTTTCTTAAATCCGTATCCAGTCCCCAAAGAGCTCCAAGGATCTTCTCGCAATCTATTTTTCCTATTCCCTGCAGGAATAATTCTTTCACATTTTTTTCCTCCTCTTTGGTTTTTTATTAGCATTATAGCATAAGTTTTCTTTCATTTCATCTGGTTTTATATTGCATATTTTCCTGCCAGTGTCTAAAATAATAAAAAAGACAATTCATAAGGAGGAAACAGATCATGACAACTTCAAAAGTATATTTCTCGGATCTTCGGGTAAAAAACGGGGATAATCTGCTTCAAAAACTCCAGCGTCTGATCAAAGCTGCAGGAATTGGAAAAATTGATTTTGAAAACAAATACGCAGCTATTAAGATTCATTTTGGAGAACCTGGAAATTTGGCCTTTATCCGTCCCAACTACGCAAAAGCAGTGGCGGATGTTGTAAAAGAGCTGGGAGGAAAGCCCTTCCTTACAGACTGCAATACCTTGTATGTAGGCGGAAGAAAAAATGCCCTGGATCATTTGGACAGCGCTAATCTGAATGGATTTAATCCGGTCACCACCGGGTGCCAGATCCTTATCGCCGATGGTCTGAAGGGGACGGATGAGACTCTTGTTCCCGTAGAAGGGGGTACTTATGTAAAAGAAGCTAAAATCGGCCGGGCTATCATGGATGCAGACATCATTATTTCTCTGAACCACTTTAAAGGACATGAAGCCACCGGATTTGGAGGGGCTCTGAAAAATCTCGGTATGGGATGCGGTTCCAGAGCCGGAAAAATGGAAATGCATTCTGCCGGAAAACCTCATGTAGATCAGAATCTGTGTATAGGATGTCAGATGTGCGCAAAAATATGTGCTCATGACGCGCCGCAGTTTGAAAACAAAAAGGCTTTTATAGACCATGACAAATGTGTAGGCTGCGGCAGATGCATCGGTGTCTGTCCAAAAGATGCAGTGCTGCCTGCTTCTGATGAGTCGAACGATATCCTGAACTGTAAAATTGCAGAATACGCAAAAGCAGTTATCCAGGGACGCCCGAATTTCCATATCAGTCTGGTCATCGACGTTTCTCCTTACTGCGACTGTCACGGAGAAAATGATGCCGCTATAGTTCCTAATGTAGGAATGTTTGCTTCTTTTGATCCGGTAGCACTGGATGTAGCCTGTGCTGATGCAGTGAATGCTCAGCCGGTAATCCAAAACAGTAAACTGGGAGACTGCGGGGAAGAAGAACGGGAAGCCCATCATCATGATCACTTTCACAGCATCTTCCCTGAAACCAACTGGGAATCCGCCATTGAACACGGAGTCGCTATAGGTATCGGCAGTAAAGAATATGAACTGATCACAGTAAAATAATAAAGCAAAAGACTATACTACAAAAGGATGTGCGTCCGATGGTTTTGTTTTCCGGCGGATGCACATCCTTTTTCTTTATTTTACAGACTGGCCGTTACCAATTTTGGACGATATCCCTGTTCCTGGAGAGCGTCCAAGATTTCTTTTTTATGCTCTGTTCCAAAAGCTTCCATGGTGATCCGCAGCTCTACTGCAGCGTTTCTGTTGGTGCTTACAAATTGATTATGCTCCAGTTTGATCACATTTGCCTGTTTTTCGGCAATGATTCCTGCTACCCGGACTAATTCTCCCGGTCTGTCAGGAAGAAGTGTGGAGACTGTAAAGATACGGTCTCTGGCAATCAGGCCATGCTGTACGACAGAAGCCATAGTGATCACATCCATATTCCCGCCGCTTAATATAGAAACCACCTTTTTATTGCGGAATTTCAGATGTTTTAAGGCAGCTACCGTCAGAAGGCCGGAATTTTCTACGATCATTTTATGATTTTCTACCATATCCAGAAATGCTACAACCAGTTCGTCGTCATCTACTGTAATGATCTCATCTACATTCTTCTGGATATAAGGGAAAATATGATCCCCTGGACGTTTCACTGCAGTACCGTCTGCTATGGTATTGACTGTAGGAAGAGTGACAACTTCTCCTTTTTCCAGAGATGCCTGCATACAGTTGGCTCCTGCAGGCTCTACTCCGATCACTTTTGTATTAGGATTCAGAAGTTTAACAAGAGTGGAAACCCCTGTGGCAAGTCCGCCTCCTCCAATGGGAACCAGTATATAATCTACCAGGGGAAGTTCTTTGATGATCTCCATAGCAATGGTTCCCTGACCGGTAGCTACCGCCGGATCATCAAATGGGTGGATAAAAGTATATCCGAATTTTTCAGCCAGTTCATAGGCATGATCACAAGCCTCGTCATAGACATCCCCGTAAAGCACAACCTCCGCCCCGTAGCTTTTGGTCCGCTCCACTTTGATAAGAGGAGTTGTGGTAGGCATAACGATCACCGCTTTTACGCCGAAAGCTTTGGCTGCATAGGCTACGCCCTGAGCATGATTGCCTGCGGAAGCCGTGATCAGTCCCTTTTCTCTCTCTTCCTGAGAAAGAGTGCTGATCTTATAGTAGGCTCCCCGGATCTTATAGGCTCCGGTCACCTGCATATTTTCAGGCTTTAAATACACCTTATTTCCTGTCTGGGCGCTGAAATAATCACTGTATACCAATTTAGTCTCCTGAGTAACTTTTTTTACGATTTCTGCTGCTTCTTCAAACTTATCTAATGTCAACATCTGTCTTTATCCTTCTTTCTTTATTTTCTGTCATTCCTCATCCTGAGCGCCTGTATTAAACAGAGCATTTACAAATTCGTCAGAATCAAATTTCTGAAGATCGTCTATGGTCTCTCCCACTCCGATATATTTTACAGGAATCGACAATTCTGACTGGATAGCTACTGCGATACCGCCTTTAGCGGTTCCATCCAGCTTTGTCAATATGATTCCCGTAACATTTGCCACTTCATTAAACTGCCGCGCCTGGGCGAGGGCATTCTGCCCGGTGGTTCCGTCCAGAACAACCAGAGTCTCCAGATATGCTTCCGGATATTCTCTGGCAATGATCTTATAGATCTTCCGCAGTTCTTCCATAAGATTCTTTTTATTGTGAAGACGCCCTGCTGTATCACAGAGGAGTACATCCGCATCTCTTGCTTTAGCTGCGGCGATAGCATCATAAACCACAGAAGCAGGATCCGCGCCCTCCTGGCCTCCGATCAGTTCCACGCCTGCCCGGTTAGCCCACTGGGTAAGCTGTTCTCCCGCTGCAGCACGGAAGGTATCTGCGGCTGCCAATATCACTTTCTTTCCCTGACTTTTCAGTTTCCCTGCCAGCTTCCCAACAGAAGTTGTTTTTCCTACACCGTTTACTCCAATGACCAAAACCACAGATTTCCGGTTTTCAAATTCGTAAGCCGTCTCTCCTACTGCCATCTGTTCTTTTATACTGTCCATAAGAAGCTGCTTACACTGGGAAGGATCTTTGATATGTTTTTCCGCCACCTGTTCTTTCAGACGTTCGATAATAGCATTGGTAGTATTGATGCCAATATCGCCCATAACAAGGATTTCTTCGATTTCCTCATAAAAATCATCGTCTATACTGGAATATCCGCTGAAAATCGAATCAATTCCAGATACTATATTTTCTCTGGTCTTGGAAAGCCCCTCTACCAGACGTTTAAAAAAACCTTTTTTCTCTTCTGCCATAATTTCCTCCTATTTATCCAGATCATTTTCGATCAGATCTACAGAAACCAGAGTAGATACTCCTTTTTCCTGCATGGTGATGCCGTAAAGCCGGTCTGCTGCTGCCATGGTACCGCGTCTATGTGTTATAATAATAAACTGTGTATTTTTTGTCAACTTATGAAGGTACTGGGCATATCTGGTAACATTAGAATCATCCAAGGCAGCTTCGATCTCATCCAGAAGGCAAAACGGCGAAGGCTTCAGGTTCTGAATAGCAAAAAGCAGGGCTATCGCTGTAAGAGCCTTTTCTCCTCCGGAAAGCTGCATCATATTCTGCAGTTTCTTTCCCGGAGGCTGAGAAATGATCCGGATTCCGGCTTCCAGGATATCCTCTGTCTCATCTAACTCCAGAGTTCCCTTGCCGCCTCCGAACAATTCCTTAAAAGCCTTATCAAACTCTATCCGTATCTGAGCAAACTTTTCTTCAAACTGACGTCTCATTCCGGTATCCAGTTCCTGAATAATGCCAAGAAGAGTTTCTTCGGATTTCACCAAATCTTCATGCTGGGTTTTCATAAAGTCATGTCGCTGAGAAATTTCTTTATATTCTTCTATAGCGTTGACATTCACATTGCCCAGCTGCCGGATTTCGCTTTTTACCTGCTGGATCTGCTTTTTAATCTCGGTTCTTTCTCCCAGATCATCCTGCATCTGCTCTTTTGCCCGGCCATAGGTAATCTCATATTCTTCCCACATATAATTTGTCTGGGTTTCCTGCTCTTCTTCCAATTTTTCTTTCTGTCCCTGAAGTCTGTAACTTTCCTTATCCAGAAGACTCATCTTTGAAGACAATTCATCTCTTTTTGCAAAAAAGCCTTTATGATCCCTGGTCATTTCTTCTTTGCTTTCCAGCCCAAGTTTTATTTTTTCCTGCTCCTGCAAGACTTCCTCTTCTGCTGCATGGATTTTTTCCTGGATCTGGGCGATCTCTTCTTCTTTTTGAAGAATTTCTTCCTGTCCCCTGTTCATATTGCCTGTTAATATTTCTTTCTGTTCATTAAGGCTTCTGATCTCATCTTGGATACGATTCAGATTTTCTTCCACAAACCCCTGTCTGGAAGTAAATCCGGCAGATTCAAGATGTATCTGCTCCAGTCTTGAAGAAATCTCAGATTCTTCCTTTTTCCTTTTTTCCAGCAGTTCCTGGTTCTTGTTGATCAGATCCTCCAGGCTTTTTTCCTGGCTGGCGCTTGTCTCCAATTCCATCTGGATAGAAGACGTATTTTCTCTGATTTCTTTTGTCTGTTTTTCCAGTTCTTCTTTTTCCAGTTTCAGATCTTCATACTCTTTGCGGATTTCTTCTTTTTTTCCGCCCATAGAGTCTAGATTTACCTGAACTGTATTTTCCCGGATATACTGTTCCTGGAGCTGTTCCTGTATAGAAGCCGCCTGGTCTCTGTACTGATTTCTTTTTTCTCTGTATTCTTCCAGCTTCTTCTGCATCTCCTCCATATCCTTTTTCAAGGCTTCTACAGTATCCTGAAGTTCTTCAATCTCACGCCGTCTTCCCAGAAGATTGCTGTTATTTTTAAAGGATCCTCCTGTAAGGGAACCTCCGGGGTTCAAAGATTCCCCCTCTAAAGTAACCATCCGTATGCTGTAATGATATTTTCTGGCTATCCCGATACCATGATCAATATGGTCCACCACCAGAGTCCGTCCCAGCAGATATACCGCAAGCCCCTGATATTCTTCGGCCACTTTTACCAGATCACTTGCTATCCCTATGACTCCCGGCTCTTTTAAAACCTGAAAGTTGTTCAAAGGTTTCTTATTATTCATACTGGTAAGAGGAAGAAATGTAGCCCGTCCGTATTTATTTTTTTTAAGAAAGCCGATCAGTTCTTTCGCTGTATCCTCATTATCTGTAACGATATTCTGAATACTTCCTCCTAAAGCTGTTTCAATGGCTGTTTCATATTCCTTCTCCACCTTCAGGATATCTGCCACAACTCCCCGGATACCCGGAACCCGCTTTTTTTGTTCCATTACTCTCCGAATGCTGTTTCCGTATCCGTCATAACGTTCTGTTATGTTTTTCAGAGATTCTAAACGTGAAGCTTCACGATGATAAGCGGTCTGCCCTGTCTCCAGCTGGCTGCTTCCTCTGGCAATTTCCGCCTGATACTTTTTAATCTGATCTTCACATCGATTCCCCTGTCTGACCAGTTTTTGAATATTTTCCTCAATTTCCGCCTTTTCTTTTTTATACTTTTCTCCAGAGTCCTGGAGTCTGGCAGCCTCACTTTTCAAAGTGATATATCTCTGGTTCAGCTCTGTTCTGCGCAAAGAATTCTGCTCCATCATAGCATCGTAACGCTGAAGTTTTCCCTTTGTTGAGGCCCGTAGATTTAAAATTTCAATAATTTCATTTTTCCCTTTTTCTACTGTTTCCTCCAGCTTATGGATTTCCATAGCAGCATCTTTAAATTCTGTCTGAACCTCTTCCAATGATTTTTCGAAATTTTTAACTTTTTGTTCAAGATCTTTCTTTTCTTCCAGACAGTTTTCGGCTTCATCCCGTCTTTTTTTCAATTCCTCTTCCAAGCTGTCTTTTCTTTCCTGATAATGGATATCATTTTGCCGGGCAGAATTAATCTGTTCCTGTAAAATATGTATCTGATTTTCCAGCTGCTGTTTCTTCAGAGTCTTTTCTGTGGTTTCCTCCCTGGCTTTCTGGATCTCTTCCTCCAGCTTCTCCAGTTCTTTTTCCAGTCTGTCGTACTCTGTTTTGGTCTTTTCAAAATCCGCCGCTGTTGTTTCCAGATCGGACTGGACAATCCTGCATTTTTCTTCATTTTCCTTCAGCTGTGCCCGAATCCGTTCCATCTCTGACAGAAACAGCTGAATATCCAGGTGCTTAAGAGTTTCTTTCTTCTTCAAATAAACTCTTGCTGTTTCGGACTGTTTCTCCAATGGAGCCAGCTGTCTGGACAATTCTCCCAGAATGTCTCTGACCCTTGTAAGATTCTGCTGTTCTTCTTCCAGTTTTTTAAGAGCTGTATTTTTTCTTCTTTTAAATTTTACGATTCCCGCTGCCTCGTCAAAAAGTTCTCTTCTTTCTTCCGGTTTTCCACTCAGGATCTTGTCAATCTGTCCCTGCCCGATAATAGAATAACCTTCTTTACCAATACCTGTATCATAAAACAGTTCGTTGACATCTTTCAGTCTGCAGGATGTCCCATTCAGCAGATATTCACTTTCACCTGAACGGTAAAGCCTTCTTGCAATGGTAACTTCCTGATAATCAATAGGAAGCTTATGATCACTGTTATCCAGAGTGATCGCTACATACGCAAACCCCAGGGGTTTTCTGGTTTCTGTTCCGGAAAAAATCACATCCTGCATATTGCCGCCTCTGAGCTGCTTTGCACTTTGCTCTCCCAAAACCCAGCGCACAGCGTCTGCAACATTGCTCTTTCCACTTCCGTTCGGTCCGACGATACCGGTAATGCCATTATGAAATTCAAAGGTAATTTTATTGGCAAAGGACTTAAAACCCTGTACATCAATACTCTTTAAATACATAAGTCACCCTTTTTGCTTCTTAGTTTTTTTATGGCACAGTATGCAGCCTGCTGCTCCGCTGCCTTTTTCGTATGTCCGCATCCTTCGCCCAGGACTGTTCCTCCCAGCAAAGCTTCTACATAAAAGGACTTATTGTGATCAGGCCCTTCTTCTTTAACAAGAACATAATGTACATCCTCTTCATACTGCCCCTGGACAATTTCCTGAAGTGTAGTCTTGCTATCATAAAAGAGCTGCTTATTCTCAATATCATTTAAAATAAATTTATGAATAAACTCTTTTGCATTAGCAAAACCACCGTCCAGATAAATCGCTCCGATCAAAGCTTCCATCGCATCTGAAACAATGGAATCTCTCCGGCGCCCCCCTGTAGCTTCTTCACCTTTTCCCAGAAGGAGGTAATCTCCAAGAGGGATTTCCCTTGCACACAGAGCCAAAGTAGGCTCGCATACCAGACTGGCTCTTTTTTTTGTCAGTTCTCCTTCCGGCATATCCTGAAATTTGTGAAATAAAAATTCACTGGAAGTAACTTCCAGCACTGCGTCGCCTAAAAATTCCAGTCTTTCATTATTACCGCTGTAAGGGATATGGTGTTCATTAGCATAAGAACTATGTGTCATAGCATTTATAAGAAGCTGAAAATTTTGAAATTTATATCCTATTTTCTTTTCCAGCTCTAAAAATTTTCTTGTATTCTTCATAATCTCTCCTTCGCAAGGAAAGGGGATGTCTCCGCTGTATTCAAGATTCCCCCAGCTCTGAAGACATCCCTGATCCTTAGCCAATTATCTGCTTAATCTTTTCTACTGCATCTCCTACAGAAACAATCTGTTCCACCACTTCTGCAGGAATCTCAATGTCAAACTCTTCTTCGATACCCATCATAATTTGGAAAACATCCAGAGAATCCGCTCCCAGGTCATCTACAAAAGTAGTGTCCATTGCCACCTCCGCGGTATCTACATTCAGGACCTCTGCAATTATCTTCTGTAATTTTTCCAATTCCATGATATGCCCTCCTTATCCTTCCTTTTTCTCTTCTTTTGAAACCATAAGGTTTTCTCCGATTCGTTCATTGATCCGCTGTTCTTTAAACGATATACACTGGATAATAGAATTTTTAAATTCCATTTTCTTGGAATTTCCATGGCATTTTACCACCAGCCCTTTCAGTCCCAGAAGAGGCGCTCCCCCATACTGACTGGCATCGAAACTTTTTAATGTGCTTTTTAAAGCAGGTTTTATAAGAAGAGCCCCTATCTTGCTGCGGAGCGAAGACATTAATCCTTCCTTTACTTTTGACAGCAATGTAGAACCCAGTCCCTCATATAACTTCAGGATCACATTTCCGACAAAAGCTTCTGTTACGATCACATCTGCCCCTCCTGCAGGTATATCTCTGGCTTCGATACTGCCGATAAAATTAATATCTCTGCATTCTCTGAGAAGGGGATATGTCTCTTTCACCAGCGCATTTCCTTTTTCCTCCTCAACACCGATATTGACAATTCCTACCCTTGGATTCTTAATACCTACTACATTTTCCATATAAATAGCGCCCATTTTGGCGAACTGAACCAGATGAGAAGGTCTGGCGTCCACATTTGCGCCGCAGTCAATAAGAAGAGAAACCCCGGTCTTGGTAGGGATCAGAGGAGCTAAAGGAGCTCTCTCAACGCCTTTAAGTCTTCCTACGATAGTGGTTCCGCCCACTAAAATAGCCCCTGAACTTCCAGCCGACACGAATGCATCCGCCTCTCCTCTTTTTACCATTTTCATGGCAACCACAATAGAAGAATCCTTTTTCCCTCTGATGGCAGCTACCGGCGGCTCCCCGGTTTCAATCACTTCACCGGCATTCACTACACGTACTCTTTCCTTGGGATAAGTACAGACAGCCAACTCTTTCTCGATCACATCCTGTTTTCCTACCAGCAGCACTTCTACATTTTCTTTTTCATTAACTGCAGCCACCGCCCCTTTTATTGCTTCTGAAGGGGCATAATCCCCTCCCATGGCGTCTACTGCAACTTTGATCAAATTTTCCATGTCAATCCTCCTGTTATACTAACAATGATTGTACTAAACATCTTAAAAAAATGCAAGAGGCCGCACCTGTTTCAATCCAGGCGCAGCCTTTCTGAAAGGAAAACCTTCATTTTGACTCTGCTTTTTTAAATATTATTGCTGATCTTTTTCCTTCTGACTGTCTGCTTCTTTACTTTCTGCCTCTTTTTCGTCTTTTGAATCGTCCTTTGAATCATCTTTTGAATCGTCCTTGGCCTGTACTACTACTTCAGCAGTATCACTGGTAATTCCGTTGCTGGAATTATCAATAGTATTAGTTGCAACCACATAATAGTACATGGTTCCCTCTTTCTCCGTAGAAGGAGTATAGCTGTTCTCTGTTGCTCCCTCGATCAGGGTGCCTCCTCCATTAATATTTGTAGAAGACTGATACCACTGATATGTAATCGTACCATCATCGGAAGTCGTTGCTTCCACACTTAAAGCCTTAGCCTCATCGCCAACCTTATAAGTAGCAGAACCGCTTAAATTCGTCTTCCACTCCGGCTTAGCCACTTCTACTTCCGGTTCTTCTTCTACCTCAGTCTCTTCCGTTTTTTCCTCTTCTTTTTCCTCAGCAGCTTTGCCTAAAACCTGGTCTTTCAGATGCTGTATCTGACTGCAGCCTGTCATACTTAAAATAAGACATCCGGAGACGAGAAAGATCAACCCTTTTTTTAACCATTTATTTTTCATGATAAATTTCCTCCTTAAATAAAAGTACTCTCAAATCACTAATTTAACAGAACAATATCATATTAGCCTATTTTCCCTTGTTCTGCAAGGTTTTTCGAAAAATATTACAATTTTATTAAGCAATTATTATAATAAATTCATACAAATAAAGCCCTGAGGCAAATACCTCAGGGCTGCAAGCTGCATGATTTATGCTTCTTCCATTTTGATAATTTCTCTCTTGTTGTAGCTTCCGCATGCACGGCAAACTCTGTGTGGCATCATTAATGCGCCGCACTTGCTGCATTTTACCAAATTGGGAGCGCTCATTTTCCAGTTTGCTCTTCTTTTATCTCTTCTAGCTTTAGAAGATTTATTCTTTGGACAGATGGACATAGGTTACACCTCCTTAAATTTGCTAAATATATCACGGATTGCCGCCATTCGTGGATCAGGACTTGACTGATCACAGTTACAAGAACCTTCATTCAGGTCTTTGCCGCATACCGGGCACAGACCACGGCAGTCCTCTCTACATAGAACCCTTAAAGGCCAATGGATTAAAATCTCATTATGCACTAACTGCTCTACGTCCAGGCTGCAACCTGTGACATAATTAATTTCATCTAAGTCTTTTATCCTGTCTTCCTTAGAAGCCTTCATATCAATCTCCTGTTCCAGATCGACAAGAAATTCTGTAGGAACATCCTTCAGACACTTATCACAAGGAATATGAATCACAATACGTCCTTTAGCTTCTATCTTCAGAACCTTTTTTCCTGTATTCGTAATAGTCACAGTCAAAGGTTCTTTCTCCGCCACAGGGAATACTCCCAGTCTGCTTTGAAAGGAATCCATGGAAACAGGTGCTTCCACAACCTGTGTCTTTCCTTCCAGGGATAAAATTTCTGATAAATCAATTAGCATAATAGTCTCCTAATCACACCTTGTCAATTATACATAGGTATTCCAGGTTTGTCAACCATTATTTCTGATTTTTCACCAGCGCTGCTGTCTCCTGGCAGATTGCCAGTTCTTCGTTAGTAGGGATAACAGCAACTGTAACTTTAGAGTCAGAAGTGGAGATTATTCTGTCCTCGCCTCTTTCGTTGTTAGCCTCCTCATCCAGGATAATTCCCAGATAAGACAGGTTATCTACAACAGTTTTACGTACAAGAGCTGCGTTCTCGCCGATACCGCCGGTGAAAGCAATGGCGTCAACGCCGTTCATAGCCGCTACATAGGAACCAATGTATTTGATGATCCTGTAGCACAGACAATCGATAGCACGTTTTGCATCCGGATTTCCATTATTCATGGCTTCGTTCAGGTCGCGGAAATCACTGGACAGTCCCTTGGAAAGTCCCAGCAGACCGGATTCTTTATTCAGAATCCTTACCATCTCGGATACACTGATATTTTCCTTGTTACAGATATATTCCAGAACAGCAGGATCCAGGTCTCCTGAACGTGTTCCCATAACCAGACCTTCAAGAGGAGTAAGACCCATAGAAGTATCTACGCATTTTCCGTTTACCACTGCGCTGATAGAAGAACCGTTTCCTAAGTGAGCGACGATCACTTTAGAGTTCTCAGGATCTAAGCCCAGGAATTTAATGGTCTCTTTGGAAACAAATCTGTGAGAAGTTCCGTGGAAACCGTATTTACGGATTTTGTATTTGTCATAATATTTGTAAGGAATTGCGTACATATATGCTTTCTCAGGCATAGTCTGATGAAAAGCTGTATCAAATACGGCTACGTTTGGCTTTCCTGGCATCAGTTCCATACATGCCCGGATTCCCATAAGGTTTGCCGGATTATGAAGAGGTCCCAGGTCACAGCACTCTTCAATTACAGAAATTACTTCGTCATTGATAATGCAGGAATCTGAGATCTTTGCGCCTCCATGGAGTACACGGTGGCCGATAGCCTCTACCTCGTCCAGACTCTTTAACACACCAGTCTTAGGATTTACCAGAGCATCCAGGACCAGCTTGATAGCCTCTGTATGAGTAGGCATCGCTGCCTCTGTAACTTCTTTTTCTCCGCCTGTAGGCTGGTATACCAGTCTTCCGTCAATACCGATACGTTCGCACAGACCCTTGGCTGCTACAGCTTCTGTTTCAGAATTGATCAACTGGAATTTCAGTGATGAACTTCCGCAGTTTACTACTAATACGTTCATTTTTTCTTCCTCCGCTATCATTAGATAATCTCAGGTGGGAACTTCTTCAGAAAACTGTCCCTCGAAACAGCAGTTCCTTCAGAAGACCCCACATTTAGTGATATTATACAACGTTTTAAAAGGCCACACAAGAGCGTGTTGGGGATTTTCCTGGGGAAATTGTATTCTTTTCCAAACAAGCCGTTGCCAAATTCCCGGCAGTTCCTGTATACTGGGTGATATCACAACGCCAGATTAATTTCTATCAAAATGTTAAGGGAGGAAGTTTCTTATGGAAGGCATTACAGGAATTATTGCAGAATATAATCCTTTTCACAAAGGTCATAGTTATCAGATAAAAGGAGCCAGGGAACTGACCGGGGACCGGTATGTCCTTGTGATCATGAGCGGAGATTTTGTCCAGAGAGGCGCTCCTGCCATTTTCGACAAGTACTCCAGAACACGAATGGCTCTGCTGGGAGGAGCAGATGCAGTGCTGGAACTGCCCTCCTATTGGGCCTGCGGAAGTGCTGAATATTTTGCCAAAGGGGCTGCAGAAATCCTGGACGCTCTGGGCTGTGTGGATCATCTTTGTTTTGGCAGCGAATCCGGAGACATTGACAGCCTTCAGGAGATAGGCCAGGTCCTGGCCAGGGAACCGGAAGGATTTCAGATTTTATTAAAGAAAAATTTAAAGAAAGGCTTTTCTTTTCCTCTGGCGAGAAAAAAGGCTCTGACAGAATACCTTGGAAGTCTTTCTTCAGAATCCAGCCACGGCCAGATCAATATCCAGGAAATACTTCGTCTTCTGGACAGTCCCAACAATCTTCTTGGGATTGAATACTGCAAAGCTCTCTGCCGTCTGGACAGCCGGATCATTCCAGTAACTATAAGAAGAGAAGGATCCGGATATCACGAAGAGTCTATTTCCTCTTCCATGCCCAGCGCTACTGCCCTCCGCCGGGCTCTTATCGGCACAAAAGAAAAAGAAACTTCCCTATCCCGGCTTTTGTCTCATGCTCAGCCAGATTCTGTGGCAGCCTTTACAGAAAAATTATTATCTTCTCAGTGTCCTGTGACAGAAGAAGATTTTTCTCTCCTTCTGAAATGCCAGCTTCTTCTGCACAGCCCGGAGGAACTGGCTGCTTTTGCAGATGTATCTTTAGACCTTGCCAGAAGGATCCGCAGGGAGCTGAATCATTTTGCTTCCTTTTCCCAGTTTATTTTTCTTTTAAAAACCAGGGAAATGACCTATACCAGGATCAGCAGGGCTCTTCTCCATATCCTTCTTT
>ERZ1643249.2492-NODE-2492-length-17088-cov-6.871954_pt1 | contig 17088 bp, 12 predicted proteins | sample MGYA00579263_ERZ1643249 | MGnify/ENA primary metagenome ERZ1643249 (study PRJEB29033, sample SAMEA4952264) | chicken gut metagenome | biome: Broiler Chicken; feature: Gastrointestinal Tract; material: Caecum | place: Ireland | collected 2018 | study: Broiler...
CCGCACTGCTTTTCATTTATCCCATGATCCCGATTTTATTACCGTTCTCGTACATGTCCTCGGCGTATTCCGCATGGCTGGGTCCTTGGCTTTCTATCCAGCCGAAGCCTGGCACATAGACCATGTTGTCCGGTTCGCTGTCAGGTGCCGGGGCAGGCTCCGGTTCTTGCTGTGGTGTGGCATTCTGTTCAGGTGGGACTGGTACTTCACTGGGTGGAGGCGTTTGAGCAGGTGATGGCTCCAGGGCAATGTCAGCTTCCTCGACCAGTTCCTGCAGTGTTGCTTCCGACTTTTCTTCCTCTGGCGTTATAACTTCTTTCATTTCCGGCATCTTCGGAACTTCGGGCTGTGTGGCGATTACAGCGGCTGGCGTGGACAGTGCGGGTGTTTCCCCGACTGGTTGCTTCTGTGGCCACACAGCGGCACACAAGGCCAGACAGGCGGCGAACGCTGCGACAGTGATGATTCGTTTCTTCATGTTGCCTCCTCCATTCCGGACATGGAAAGAGCGCTCGATCTCTTCGCTGTACAGCGAGAGACTGAGCGCTCTTTTTCAAATTGATTCAGCTCCATAGAGAGTTGCCATGCCAGCTCAAATCCAGAGATAAAGCTGTCCATGGAGCGTTCTTCTGCCATCAGACTCTGAGCATCCATGATTCGCAGTACCAGCCGCCGTTCCGGCTTTTCTAACGCTTTGATCAGTGCCTGGTGGAATTCTTCCACTTCCTGCTTCTGCTCCGAAAACTCGGGTGGGGTATAGAAGCAGTCGTACAGGTCTTTGAGTAGTGTTTTCATGCGTTGCACCTCCTGGTAGCAACACACAATACCACAAGACGAGGAAAATAGCTATATGGTATGTTTGAGTAGGTTTATTATGGGTTGTACATTTTTACAGTCCGTTTTTTAGCACATATTTTAATGCATAATTATATTGTTTAACATTAGGCTGCATTTTGACACCGTTGTTGCAGCACTGGTGGTGGTAAGAACACATATTTCGTGATATAATAATTTAATTCACACTGACGAGACATCGGCTGACGGAAATCTCTAAAATTTTCAATATAAAAGGCACAGCAACATGTAGAGGGGGTTGCACTTTGGATACAAAAAAGTTAGACAAATGGGCAGACTTGCTGTTAGACACAGGCAAGCGTAATAGCCTCATTAATTTTAAGGACACAAGGGCGTCCACCGTAGAAGTGCTGTTGCCATCTGCCGAGACACTTTTCGAAAAAGTTGATGGGAGTGCCGCATTTGAGGTGTATGATCCAAAGATCATTGAGGACGATGATGATCTGAATGAGGATGATATAGCAGAACAGTTACAGCTTGAGGTGCCGGAAAATTCGAAGGAATCAGATGGACGAGATGCTTATCTTGCTCAATATTCCGGAAAAATCAAACGGCAAAATCAAGTCTTGCTGTATAATGCGGCTGGAAATCCGCTGAGCGCAATCAAAAACATCAATAAGAAGGCACGGGAGTTTATTGAAGAGACTGGCGTCAATGTCGCATATATGGCATTTGGTTTTATCCACTGGAAAGAAAGTGATTCTTCGAATTATATTTTCCGTGCCCCGATCTTACTCGTGCCTATCCAATTGGAGCAAGCGTCGGCAGTAGACCCTTATTTCATCAAATCGACGGAGGATGATGTTATCGTCAATCCGACCTTCGCCTATAAGATGGATGCAGAATATGGAGTAAAACTTCCTGATTATAGTGATGAGGGTCTATCTGTTTATCTTGAAAAAGTTAAGCGTCTGGTTGCAAAGCTCCAGTGGACGGTATCTTCTGAATGCAAGATCGGTATTTTTTCGTTTCTGAAAATCAATATGTATCGCGATTTGAAGGACAATGCCGCTACGATCCTTGCAAATCAGAATGTCCGCAAACTTTTGGGTGAGCCTGTTAACTTGCAAGGAGCGGACGCAGAAATCGGAGCTGCAGCTTCTGTTTCCAATCCTCTGATTGAGCTGCATAGTGTGGTGGATGCGGACTCCAGCCAAATAGAAGCCATCGAAATGGCAAAGTCAGGAAAGAGCTTCGTCTTGCAGGGTCCTCCTGGAACAGGTAAGAGTCAGACGATCACCAATATCATTGCAGAGTGCCTGGGCGATGGAAAAAAGGTTCTGTTCGTTTCTGAAAAGTTAGCAGCATTGAGTGTGGTCTATGACAAGTTGAAGCAAGCGGGCCTTTCAGAATTTTGTTTAGAACTTCACAGTCACAAAGCCAACAAAAAAGATGTAATCACGGATATCTGCCATACACTTCGAGCTGACAAGAGCGCGGTTTCTTCGAAAGCGAACAGCGAAATTGCACTCAAAGAGAAGGCCCAGCAACAGTTGGACGCTTATGCGGTAGAACTGCATAAGCCTCATCCGATTATAGAGAAAAGCCTGTATCAGCTTTACGAGGCCTATGCGGCGCTCAGATCCACGCCAGAGGTAGAATGGAATGTTCCGCAACTCACTGCGAAAGGTGAATCGTACTTAACAGAAGCTGCCGCCCTCTTAGAGCAGTATGTTGATTATATTCCTACGATCGGATATGACTATAGAAAGAATCCGTGGTACGGCTATATTAACCAGGACACATCCTATCAGGCTAAGAGCACTGTAAAAAACAGTATTGCAACAGGGATACAATTTCTGCAATCCTTGATTCCCTTGATTCAGGAAATTTCCGATAGATATGGCATCAACTGCACCACAATAGAAGATGCACGAACCTGGAAAGGCTTTTTCAGCACCGCTGCAATATCGCAAATTATCACTCCATCTCTGCTGAACAAAGAACATTTTGAAGCAGTAAATTCTGCCTTAACCAAGCTGAGCGCACAGAGCGCCGAGATTCTCTCGTCCCGTTCAGTATTGGATTCCACTTTCGATGATGATCTTTACAAATTAAACGGCGCACAATATCACAAGCAACTTACAAAACAGTTTACCAGTGCCTTTGCAAGGTTATTTAATTCCGAGTACAAAAAAATCATAGCGGACTTACGGCTATGCAAGAAAGATGGAAAAAAGCTATCTTACACCGAGGCCACCGCAGCAACAGAACGTCTCGCCTATTACCAGCAAAAGATGCAGGAATACTGTGAGGCCGAGGAGCCCATCAGAGATTTTCTGGGCGCTGCTTACAAAGGTGTAGAAACAGACTGGAATTATGCAGCAGAGCAAATGGGGGCCCTGCAAGCATTATTCTCTGCTGGGGTATCCTTTGGTTTGCTGGAGGAGTATTCCGATTTTGTTACTGAACGCACTGCCTTTGCGGATTATGCCCAGCGTCTGGATGCTGTATTTGAGATTTGTGACAATGATGTTTTTGAGTATATCTCAAACTGCTTTGATCGGTCGCTCTTAGATATCGGTATTGTAAACTGTTCTTTGCTGTTGGCACGGTTCACTGACTGTTCGGGTTCGATGGATAAGTTGGATAACTGGTGTCATTTCAGAACATTGCTTTCCAAGTTGGATGATGTGCAAACCGTGTCTTATATCAACAGTGCCATCAGCCGAAATATAGAGCCCAAATTTATTGTTGATGCTTTCAAAAAGCAGTTTTACTATCAGTGGATCGACTCGATTTTGTCTGGAACACCAGTCTTATCTGGGTTCAATCGAATCTCTCAAGACAACACGATCCGTACTTTTTCGGAACTCCCAGTCACACATAAGTATTGATGACATAAAAAGCGAATACTGACACATAAATGTTTTGCAAGTCAACATAAATCGGGACAGTTACTTCTACTCTGGTTAGATAAACAATTCTAACCGGAGTGGAGGTAGTCCTAATGAATACAACAGAAGCCTATAATAGTATAAAGAAAATCTTACTTGCTCTGCCAGAAGCAGAGAGACATACCATCTTGGGTAGATTGTCAACGACAATGAAGACCCACAACAGCTCAGCAGAGTTGTTGGAGAAATGTAGACAGTCCAAAGTTGCTGACGATAGAATGGTCTGCCCTAAATGTGGTTCCGTTACTGTTGTCAGAAATGGTCGCAAGGGTGGCAGACAGAGATACCTTTGCAAGAATTGCAGAAAATCCTTCGGAGATACCCACGGCACCTTGTTTTTCCATTCCCGTCTTTCTGCCGATACTTGGGATAAACTGATTTCTCTGGTCGTACTCAATCGCTCTGTTAGAGAGATTGCGAGGGATTTACACATTCACAAGAATACTGCACTATTCAATATCCATCGCATTTGTACTATGTTGGAGCAGTATGCCAATATAGACGGTGAGTTTACCAGTATAGTAGAAGCAGACGAGTGGTATTATCCTCTGTCATTCTCTGGAATGAGAGATAAGGAGTTCTTCATTTATAGGCTTGGAAGAATGCCCCGGCATAATCGTACCCGTTCAGAGAAAATACAGTATCTTGAAGATGCAGGGGTGGACACCTCTATCCTTGACAGTATAGACCAAGACAGTGATTTACCATCAGCCTCAAAGCAAGCAAGATTTCTCAACAATTTAGTATCTGAGGAAAAACACAAAAGAGGTATCAGCAACGACTTGATTGCTGTTCTAACTTGTGTAGACAGGAATAAGTCTAATATCACTCTGCCAAGTTGTCTTGGTCGAATAACTACCAAGCATATTACAGACGGTCTTGGAGACTCATTTGCTGACGATGCTGTTCTGGTTACAGACAGCCATTCAGCATATCGGGGATATGCCAAGAATAATGGAATCCATTTGGAGCAGATACCGTCAGGACAGCACAGCAAAGGGCCATTCAATCTCGCTCGTGTCAATAGTTATCACTCTCGCTTGTCTGACATAAACCATCATCATAAGGTAGTAGCAAGTAAATACTGTGCAGGCTACTTTGCTCTATATCAGTGGCAGGACAGGCACCGCACCGAAACTACTAAAGTCAAGAAAGAGCATATCCTTGATATGGCTTGTAGCAAGATCAAACTATTTCAACGAAAACATTATGGTCGTAGACTGTTGCCATTTGATACCAAAGGTATCGTGACAACACCCGTCTAAATATGATATAATACCATTGAAATTGGAACATTACACTAATTTTTTCGTCTATATAAATAGAAATTGATTTTGAAGGAGGTCGCTTGTATGAAGAAATTGATTGCAATATTTTTATTATTGATATTTGTAGTATCATTAGTCGGATGTCATAACACTCAGGATGCTCCTGTTTCTGGAGTGCTGCACCAACCCCAGTCCACCAATGAGGAAATCGACCTGAACATTGCTGTTTTGAAAGAGCCTCCTATGTTGACTGTAGTATATGGTGATAAAACGATGGAGGCATTAAGAGGAACAACCTCTTGGAATTATCAGAACGAGGATGGCATTGGTGTCAGTTTAGAATCAGATAGTATGCACCCGTTACAAGCCAAAGAATATATGACACCGATAGACCTAATCTCTTCCAATATTTCATCTACTAACTCATTTGAAGCATTTTTACAATGGGATACTACCCCCGACAAGATTTCGGTTTATTGCTGGAGCGAAGAATTTTGGAATCAACCTACTGCTGCCAGTGAAGAAATCCCAGTCAATGTGTTTATGATTGATTCAAATTTCGAAACTAAACCAGATATTTCTATTGAGTTGAAGGACGGAAACTACATTTATGAGGTAGTTTCCGAGTGGAATAGCAGCGAAAAATATGGCGGTACAGTAAGGTATAGTTTTTATACGATAAAGTCCAATATGGAATCACAATCCATTGATTAACAAATTCTGATTGTTAGGGGCAAAAGGTGAAAGCGAATAGGAAAAAGGGCATACTGAATTTGTATCATCAGCAAGTGAGTATGCCCTTTCTTATATCTGACTGAATCAATACTTATGTGTGACTGGGAGTTTCGGAAAAAGACACAGAACAATTTGAGATCAACAAAGCGAAGATCCGTGCAGAGCTTTCCAGCAAACGTCCCTCTTTGGAGTTAATCGCTCCCGGAAGCGCTTTGGCAATCCTGCTCCGTGAAAGTGAAAAGAAACGAAAGCAAAAGAGCATTCGCTCCCTTCTTTCCGAAACAGGAGAACTTATTCAGCGTATCAAGCCGTGCTTTTTGATGTCGCCCCTAAGCGTCAGCACATTCCTTGCTCCAGATGCTGTCCATTTTGATGTTGTGGTATTTGATGAGGCATCGCAAATTTTCCCACAAGACGCGATCGGCGCGATATATCGCGCTCAGCAACTGATCGTTGTAGGCGACTCCAAGCAGATGCCGCCCAGCAATTTTTTCAATGCCACCATTGAGGCGGAGGATACCGATGAAGAAAGCGGAGATGTGACAGATTTTGAATCCATCTTGGATCTGTGTTCTACTTCTATGCAGCAGCTTCGCCTGCGTTGGCATTATCGGAGCCGCTATGAGCAACTTATCACCTTCTCCAACAAGAATTTTTATGACAGCGATCTTGTTACATTCCCATCTGCCAAAGCAGACACCTCCGGCATTGGTGTAGACTATTATCATGTGGACGGTGTCTTTGACCGAAAGAGCCACTCCAACAGAAAAGAGGCAGAGTTTATCGTTGATCTGATCTATCAAAACATCGAACGATACCCTGATCGAAGCCTGGGTGTCGTTGCGTTCAGCGTTGCGCAGCAGGATCTGATCGACAAACTGCTATCCAAGCGGCGGCAGAATACACCAGAAAAAGAATGGTTCTTTAAAAATGACGCAAAAGAGCCATTCTTTATCAAGAACCTTGAGACCGTGCAGGGTGATGAACGAGATACCATTATTTTCAGCATCGCATATGGCGCCGATGCCCAGGGACGTCTGCTGCATAATTTCGGCCCCCTGAACCGTGTTGGCGGCGAACGACGGTTGAATGTTGCTGTCACTCGTGCCAAATGCAATGTTCAGCTGGTTTCCTCGATGCACTATACAGATATTGATTTAAAGCGTACATCTTCAGAGGGCGCGAAACTGTTGCGGGAATATCTTGACTTTGCGGAAAACGGAAATATCGCCCTGGAGCGCGCCGTGAGTATCAATTCCTTTGAACAGTTCGATTCTGACTTCGAACTTGAGGTATGTGAATTTTTGCGCGCTAACGGTTTTTCTGTTGACACACAGGTTGGATGTTCTGGGTTCAGAATTGATCTTGGGTTGAAGATTCCGAACAGTTCTGATTATGTACTTGCAATCGAGTGTGATGGGGCGACCTACCATTCTTCCAGGAACGCTCGGGACCGTGATCGTTTGCGGCAGGAAATTCTGGAGCGCATGGGTTGGAAGTTCTATCGCATCTGGTCGACTGATTGGTTCAGAAACAGAAGTGTGGAGCAAAGCCGACTTTTGGAAGCTGCTACGGATGCAATCAAGCACCCTACACAAGTCTTAGCAAAGCCAGAAAAGGCACCTTCCGCAGAAACCTTTGAAAGTTTTGAAGAAGTTGCGGAAGAGAAACCCTTTGAGTTTTTACCTTACAAAGCCGCCGACATTCAATCCCTGTGCCAGCAGTATCTGCCGCGCGATTTCAAAGGGATGGTGAAGGCCGTTTTGGAAGTGGAGGCCCCACTTTCTGAGGAACTGTTTCTGCGGCGTATCGTATGGTTATTCGGCCGGGAAAAAGTCACAAAGGTTGTTTGGCAAGACTACGAGCAAAAAATGTATGGATGTCAACGCTGTGGCATTATTCGACGGAATGGCTTTTTGTATTTGGAGAATGGCCAAGAAATTCAATTCCGAGGGCCGGGCGATATCGAACGGGACATCAAGCAAATCGCCCCGGAAGAATTGGCCGCAGGAATGCTGGAGATTCTGAAGCAAAATGTAACGGCTGACAAAAATGGGTTGTACCGCTCTCTCGTCTCACAATGTGGTATAAACCGCGTGGGTAAAACAATCAATGAAATATTGGATTCCGCACTGCGCCTTCTTGAAGACACCATTGACATAGACGGCGACCAGCTTTCACTAAGGTGACATCACCTTTAGGTTCTCGTGCTTCACGGCGTTGGGGTTCGAGTCCCCATGCCCGCACCACGCTGCCGCGGACGTTGCCACGTTCGCGGCTTTTTATCATATCTTTGGATCTTTCACCCAGGAGGTTACCAAATATGGATACCCTGCATCAACTGATGAATTTTATTTCCCGCAGTCCCAGCCCCTACCACGCCGTGGGCAGCGCCGCCGCCCTGCTGGAGGAGGCCGGCTTCACTCGCCTGGAGGAGTGCGCGTCCTGGACCCTGGAGTGGGGCAAAGGCTATTACACCACCCGCAACCAGAGCAGCCTCATCGCCTTCCGTCTGCCTAAAACCGCTCTCACCGGCTGGCGGATGACTGCCGCCCACAGCGACTCCCCCACCTTTTATATTAAGGGCGACGTGCTGGAGGGGGACAAGCGCTACCTCCGCCTGTCTGCTGAGGGCTACGGCGGCATGAACTGCGCCTCCTGGCTGGACCGGCCCCTCACTGTGGCAGGCCGAGCCATTGTCAAAACCGCCCAGGGCGTGGAGAGCCGTCTGGTCTACCTGGACCGGGACCTGCTCACCATCCCCAGCCTGGCCATCCATCAGCAGCGGGATGTGAACCGGGGCCATGACTACAACGCCCAGAAGGATATGCAGCCCCTGTACGGCCTGGCGGGCAGCCCCTCCCTCACCCAGCTGGTGGCCCAGGAGCTGAACGTGAATCCCGAGGACATTCTCTCTAACGATCTCACCCTCTGCCCCCGACAGCAGCCAGTGGTGCTGGGCCCCGCCGGGGAACTGTTCCAGGCCCCCCGCATTGACGATCTGGGCTGCGCCTACGCCACCCTGGAGGGCCTGCTCACCGCCGCCCCTCAGGACAAGCTGGGTCAGGTCTACTGTCTTTTTGACAACGAGGAGGTGGGCAGCGGCACCCGGCAGGGAGCCCTCAGCTCCTTCCTGCCCGATGTGCTCTCCCGCATTGCCCATGTCCTGAAGCTGGACGACCAGCAGGTGCGGCAGGCTCTGACCGGCAGTATGCTCCTCAGCGCCGACAATGGCCACGCCGTCCACCCCAACTTCACCGAGAAGGCCGATCCCGCCAACAAGGTCTACCCCAACGGCGGCGTGGTCATCAAGCTGTCCGCCAACCAGAAGTACACCACCACCGGCCTCACCGCCGGTCTGTTCAAAGCCGTCTGCCAGCAGGCCGGAGTGCCGGTGCAGATCTTTGCCAACCGGGCCGACGAGCCCGGCGGCTCCACCCTGGGCAATCTGCTCAGCCAGGCCGTCAGCATCCCCATGGTGGACATCGGCATGGCCCAGCTGGCCATGCACTCTGCCGTGGAGACCGCCGGCAGTCAGGACCCGGCCTATATGGCCAAAGCCTGCGCCGCCTTCTTCCAGGCCGGCTTTGCGCCCATCGCCGACGGCATCTATCAATTTGCATAATACCAAATCATCTGCAGTTACTTCGGAAACCGCAGATGATTTTTTATTCAGCCTTTCCCCCAGGGATTGAGAAAGCAAATATGCCGTGTTATAATATAGCATAATAGCACAAATAATTTCTCTAATTCCACCGATATCCGTATTTTTTAACCAATTTCAGGGAGGTGTCGTCCCTATGGCAGGCGTTCGGCTGGAGCACGTGTCCCGGGAATATATCATGGGCAAAACGGTGATCAAAGCGGTGGACGACATCAGCTTTACCATCCCCGAGGGCAAATACACCATTATTCTGGGGGCCAGCGGCGCCGGTAAATCCACGGTCCTCAACATTTTGGGCGGCATGGACTCCCCCACCGGCGGCAAGGTCTTTGTCAACGAGAAAGAGATCTCCGGGTTCAACAAGAAGCAGCTCACCCAGTACCGCCGGGAGAGCATCGGCTTTGTGTTCCAGTTCTACAACCTGATGCCCAACCTGACCGTGGAGGAAAATGTGGAACTGGCCAGCCAGATCTGCCCCAACCCTCTGGACACTCGGGAGGTACTGCGTATGGTGGGTCTGGACGAGCGGCGGCGGAATTTCCCCGCCCAGTGCTCCGGCGGCGAGCAGCAGCGGGGCGCCATCGCCCGTGCCCTGGCCAAAAATCCCGACGTGCTGCTGTGCGACGAGCCCACCGGCGCCCTGGATTATGTGACAGGCAAATCCATTCTGGCCCTGCTGTACGACCTGTGCAAGCAGAGCAAAAAGACGGTGGTAGTGGTCACCCACAACGGCGCTCTGGCCCCTACCGCCGATGTACTGATCCGCATGAAGAGCGGCAAGATCGAATCCTTTGAAGAGAATCCCAACCCGGTGCCCGTACAGGAACTGGAGTGGTAGCATGATCTGGAAAAACTTTTTCCGCGACCTGCGGCGCACCGCCTCCCGGCTGATCTCGGTGAGCATCATCACCATGATCGCCGTGGTGGTGTATACCGGCCTCAGCGGCATCATTTACAATGTAGACCGGCTGATGGGCGACTACTACGACACCCAAAATGTGGCCGATTACTGGATCTCCGGTGCCGGCCTGGATCAGGGGGACTGCCGGGATCTGTCGTCCATTGCGGGCATTACCGGTGTGCAGCCCCGGGTGGTGCTGGATGCCGAGGACCGCTATGACAGCGACCTGACTCTCACCCTCTACGGTGTGGCCGATTTTTCCATCAATACTCCTTATATTGTGGAAGGCTCCCTGCCCCAAAACAGCCGGGAAATCTTCCTCAGCGACCAGTACGCCGCCGCCCACGGTCTGGAGGTGGGGGACTGGTACGAGATCACCCTCACCGGCCTGGGGATCCACCTGCGGCTCCAGATCTGCGGTGTGGGCAAGGACCCGGAGTGCCTCTACAACATCAACGCCACCAATCCCTCCCCCGACTTGTCCCGTTTCGCCTTCGCCTATGTGGACGAGGAGGTCCTCAGCGGGGTGATGGGAGCCAATCAATATACCCAGATCTGTATCACCACCGCCGATGACATTCCCGCCTCTGCCATCCGGGAAGCCATCGATGATGCGCTGGGCAACAAAGTGGTCAACATCCTGGCGCTGAAGGACAACCAGCCCGCCTACTCCCTGATGGAAGGCAAAGACAACCTGGTACCCATCCTCACCTTCTTCCCCACCCTGTTTTTCCTGTGCGCGGTGCTGATGATGGTGAGTACCATGAACCGGCTCATTGAAAATGCCCGTATGGACATTGGTACCTTCAAGGCGCTGGGCTATGATGACCGCACGATCATGATCTACTACCTGCTCCACGCCCTACTGGTGGTCATCGTGGGCTTTCCCATTGGCGCGTTGCTGGGCAAATACATCTCCCAGCTTATCGTGTGGACCATTGCCACCGGCTGCGACCTGCCCCCCTACACCATTGTCCACGATTTCTCCGCCTGGGGCCAGGCGGCAGGTCTTACCGCCCTGTGCTGCCTGGGCAGCGCCTGGCTGGTGGCCCGCTCCCTGTTAAAGGAGAGTCCCGCCCAGTGTATGCGCCCCAAGCCCCCCAAAAACGCCAAGACCGTTCTGTTGGAACGGGTGGGTCCTCTGTGGCGGCGGCTGGGCTTTAACAGCAAGTACATCATCCGCAACACCTTCCGCAACAAGGTGCGGATGCTCACCTGTGTGGTGGGTATCGCCTTCTGTATGGCCCTGGTGTTCATGGCCTTTGCCATCAAGGACTCTATGGATGCCTACTCCGATGCCCTGGCCAAAAACCAAAACAAGTATGACGTAATGGCCAGTCTGAACAGCTCGGTCACCGAGGCCCAGTACAGCCGGTTGACCAACGTCCCCGGCGTTACCGGGGCAGAACTGGAGATGACCACCGCCTGTTGGATGTATACCGACGATCAGCGGACCACCTCCACTTTGACGGTGACCGAGGATACCGTCTCTCTTCACCTGTATGATCCCTACGCCACCGGCTCCCTCACCCTGCCGGAGGACGGTGTAGTGCTGGAAAAGCTGCTGGCTGACGATCTGGGGGTGGAGGAGGGCGATATCATTACCCTCCGTTTTACCGGCGACAACCATTACTACAGGTTAAGGGTCGCAGAGATCAACCGGTGCGTCAGCGGCGCCTATATCAGCCGCAGTCTGTGGCGGGAGCTGGGCAAGTCCTATACGCCCACCACCGCCTATCTCACCACCCAGGATGCCGCCGCACTGGAAACAGAACTGGACCGGTACGACTTTGTGGACGGCTGGCAGAGCCGGGAGGCAGTGACTGCTGCCGCGGTGGAGAAGATGACCAACACCTCCATGGTGGTGTACATCCTCATTCTGTTTGGCGGCGGGCTGGCCTGCATCGTCATCTATAACTTAGGCATCATGAGCTTCTATGAACAGATCCGCAGCCTGGCCACTCTGATGGTTCTGGGCTTCTACGAAAAAGAGATCAAGAAATTGCAGCTGAGCGAAAACCTGATTTTCGCCGGGGCCGGTATCCTGTGCGGCATTCCTCTGGGCATTGCCCTGGATCGGTTCCTGATCCTCTCCATCACCGCCATGCCTCTGGAGGTGATCATCACCCCCATGGCCATCGGCCTGTCATGCGCGGTCACCATGATCTTCGCCCTGGGCGTCAATGTGATCATCGGGCGAAAAATGCGGGAGATCGATATGCTGGGCGCACTGAAAAGCGTGGAATAGCACACGGGGGTGTTTCTTATGAAAGTTGTGTATTGGCGGCGGGGCACGGCTCTTCTGTCTGTGCTGGGCCTGCTTCTGCTAAGCGGCTGTTCCGGCTCCGACCAGGACGAGTATCGCACCGTCCAGCCTGATACCGGCCCGGTGGAGTACCGGGTGGAGGATACCGGCACTGTGACCTATGCCGACAACTATACCATCGTCCCCACTGTCAGCGGCACCGTGACGGAGTGTACCTTTCAGGAGGGGGACACCGTAACGGCAGGTCAGACCCTGTACACCATTGACTCCGATGCCCTGGAGGATCAGATCGTCCAGGCCCAGCTGTCGGTGGACAGCGCCAAAGTGGCCCTGGAGCAAACGGTGGCCTCTCTGGGGCAGGCCAAGGTCAGTCTGTCCCAGGCCCAGGCCGCCTGCGCTGACCTGACGGTGGTCTCTCACGCCTCCGGCTCGGTAACAGCGGTCAACGTCCATGTGGGTGATTTCATCTCCTCCGGCACGCCGGTGGCCCAGGTGGTGGACAGCGTGAATCTGAAACTCACCGTCCCCTTCGCCCTGGAGGACGCCAAGGCCCTGACACCGGGTGCTGCTGCTGTCATCTCCTTCCCCGGCAAGGCGGACACCCTCACCGGCACGGTGGTGCGGGTCTATGATACGCCGGTGGCCCTCAGCGGCAGCCGCACCGGCGTCAACGTGGAATTCTCCTTCCGCAATCCCGGCACCCTGGCCAGCGGCTCCACTGCCATGGCTTCGGTAAACGGGGTGATGTGCATGGAGGCGGGTACCGTCTCCTACACCACCGAACAGTCCATCTACGCCGGTCAGTCAGGTCAGGTGCTCACTCTCTCCATTCAGGAGGGCGAGACAGTCACCGCCGGGCAGACGGTGCTCACCCTGAAAAATGACAGCCTGACCAACGCCGTGGACAACGCCCAGCTCCAGGTAGACAACGCCCAGCTCCAGGTGGACGCCGCCCAGGTTCAAGTGGACTCGGCTCAGGCCAGCCTGGACCAACTTACCGATCAGCGGGAGGACTACACCATCACCGCTCCGGCGGACGGGGTCATCCTCTCCCGCACTTCCAAGGAAGGGGATCTGGCCTCCGCCGGCAGCCCCATGGCGGTGCTGGCCCAGCCTGAAGCCCTGTGCGTCCACGCCAGCATTGACGAACAGTACATCGACCGGGTGGGCACCGGCCAGAGCGTATCCATCACCTTCACCACCGACACCGGGGAGCAGCGCACCTACACCGGCTCGGTGCGGCGGGTGGAGGATACCGGCGTCACCTCCGGCGGCGTCACCGACTACACCGTGGAGATCGCCCTGGACAACACCGACGGTCTGCGGGACGGCATGAATGTGTCGGTGTCCATCCTCACGGAGGGGAAAGAGAACTGTCTCCGTGTGCCTGCGAAAGCGGTGGATGGAGATACCGTCCAGGTCCTGCGAAACGGCAAGGCCGAGACGGTCACTGTGGAGACCGGCCTCTGGGGCAGCGAATATGTGGAGATCCTGTCCGGAATCACGGAGGAGGATGAAGTGATCCTGCCTTAAATCCATACAATAAAAAGCGCGGAACCGGATGGTTCCGCGCTTTTGTTTCAATCAACGGCTCCAGTGACGGGGTGGACACGGGATTGGCTGGCCGGGCTGCTGTTTACAAAGGCGGCCGTCTCCTCCAGGTTCAAGCCCTTGATAGAATAACTGACGGCCACCGTCACTCCGTCTGCCTCAGTATAATGGACGGTGAAGGGTCTATACCGCCAGCCCGGGGTATCCCCCTGGTCGTCGTCTGCATAGTAACCGATCCACTCCAGAGCCTGAGGGGTGACCACCTCATCGGGCTGGAAATCGGGGGCCAGCAGAGAAGTGCCATCGGGAAAGCGGCCCACAGAGACGCTGATATAGTCATCGCCCCGGCACCAAAGAACGCTCAGGCTGTCCTCCAACTCGTCAAAATGCCACTGGGCGCTCTCAAATTCAAAGCCCTCCGGCATGGCCTCCAGGTCGGGCAGATAGGCGGCCAGCTCCTGCTGATAGGCCTCGCCCAGGGTCAGCTCCCCGCTGCCGTAGAGCCGTGCGGTACCCAGAGCCACCGTATGGTTCCCGCCCTTAGGGGCGTCCAGGCCCTCGGCGGTAAAGCCTTTGTGGCCCACGACCAGACTGGCCAGCCAGGCGGCGGTCCCCTGGTCCTTGCTGGTACAGGTAAAGTTCATCCCCATGGCGCCGTCAAAATAATCCGCATGATAGGTGTATTCCTTAGTATCGTCCCCGTCCTGATCGTAGTAGAGGGAGTAGGTGGTGACCTCTACCCCATCCACATCCTGGACAGCGGCATCTGCATAGATCAGATCAATGATGGGCTCCCGACCGGGCCACAGCTCCAGATGCAGGGTATCCTCTCCCCGCTGACCGATGATCTCAATCCGCCAGGGGTTCCCCTCCCCGTCGTAGATCACCATGCCGCCCAGGCCGAAGCCGGTCCAATCTAACTGCCAAGGTACCTGATCGGTCCCCCCCAACACGTTGATGATCTCCTGGGCGGACAACAGCTCCATGAACCACCCCTCCGGATAGGCGTAGTCGCCTATCACGACGTCCGAGCCGGTACAGTCGGGGTAATGGTAATCATACCCGGGTACATTGGGGAAGCTGTGGGGCTGTCCTCCGAAGGCATCCTCCACCACCAGGGCATAGCCCCGCTCCGGGATGGTCTGTGTCACGGCAGGCGTGGCCGCCACCCCCGCCGTGGGGTCCGGCCCGGCCAGACTTCTCCCCTGCCACAGCTGCCAGCCGCCTGCCGCCGCCACCAGGCAGCAGGCCGCCAGCGCCCCCACCGCCAGAGCGGGTCGGGCTCTCCGGGGCCGCTCCCCCGCCAGCACCTTGTCCGCCAGCTCCGCCGGGGCGGCGATGCGATTCATATAGTCACGGTATCGGTTCATTCCAACTCTCCTTTCAGCAGGTCCCCCAGCTTTGCCCTGGCACGGGTGAGCCGGGAGCGGACGGTACCCTCCCGCCAGCCGGTCATTTCGGCGATCTCGGCGGTCTGGTACCCCTCATAGTAGTAGAGGTGCAGCACCGCCCGATCCCGGGCCGGCAGCGTCATGATGGTCTCCATCAGATTCTGCTCCTCCGGAGCGGCGGCGGGATAGGTGTCCAGCAGCGGGGCGGTGCGCCGCCGCCAGGGCGAGCGCAGGCGGCTTTTGCAGCCGTTGACGGTGACCCGCAGCAGCCAGGCCTTCTCATGAGCGGGGCTTTCAAACTCCGGCCCCTTCTCCAGCAGGCGCAGGAAGGCGTCCTGCACCGCGTCCTCCGCCTCATGGGCGTCCCCAAGGATGGCCAGAGCGGCCCGGTACAGGGTATTTTCATGGGTCTTGATCAGTGTTTCCAACCGGTTGGGGTCCATTTCCTCTCTCCCCCTTTCACCCTATATACGCTTTTAGACGGCAAATTGCTGCAATGGTAGCATAAAATAGGAACCAACGCAAGTTGCCTCAAGGCAAAAAACTATGGTATACTGAAAAAAACGCTTGGGAGGCCTGTCCTATGCAATTTTATCTCAGCGCCGACATCGAAGGAACCTGCGGTATTGCCGACTGGAAGGAGACCGAGCGGGGTTCCGCTTTCGATTATGAGCCCTTCCGCAAACAGATGACCGCCGAGGTGGCCGCCGCCTGTCAGGGCGCCCTGGCCGGTGGGGCGGATGGCCTGCTGGTGAAGGACGCCCACGACTCTGCCCGCAATCTGGACGCCGCCGCCCTTCCCCGTCAGGTCCGCATCTTCCGGGGCTGGACCGGCGATCCCCTGTGTATGATGGCCGGCCTGAACCGGGAAACGTTTGGCGGCGTACTTTTTACCGGCTATCATGCCTGGAGCTCCTGCGGCGGTAATCCATTATCCCATACCATGACCACCGACTGCGCTCAGGTGCTGCTCAATGGAACTCCGGCCAGCGAGTTTCTCATCAATGCCTATATTGCAGGTTACTTCGGCGTACCCGTCTGTTTTCTGTCCGGGGACAAGGACCTGTGCGACAGCGCCCGGCAGCTCATCCCCGCCATTGTCACCGTCCCGGTGAATGAGGGTGTGGGGGGCGGTGTACTTTCCATGCACCCCAGCGCCGCAGTGGAAGCCATTCGGAAAGGGGCGGAGGAGGCCGTGGGCCGGGCGGAGGACTGTACGGTGCCTATGCCGAAACACTTTGAGACTGCCGTTACCTTCCACGACCACAAACTGGCCTACCGCCGCAGCTTCTACCCCGGCGCTTGCCTGAAAGACAGCCGTACCGTCTCCTTTGCGGCAAAGGACTGGTACGAGATGCTGCGCTTTTATCACTTCGTACTGGCTTAAGGAGGACCGCCATGTCAGAACAGACCGACCTGCGCCTGGCAGTGCTGATCGACGCAGACAACGCGCCCCGCTCGGCCTTGGGCGACATCATGGCGGAGGTGGCGGTATACGGCACCCCCACCATCAAGCGAATCTACGGAGACTGGACCACCCCCAACCTGGCCTCCTGGAAG
>ERZ1643249.2493-NODE-2493-length-17087-cov-9.678018_pt1 | contig 17087 bp, 37 predicted proteins | sample MGYA00579263_ERZ1643249 | MGnify/ENA primary metagenome ERZ1643249 (study PRJEB29033, sample SAMEA4952264) | chicken gut metagenome | biome: Broiler Chicken; feature: Gastrointestinal Tract; material: Caecum | place: Ireland | collected 2018 | study: Broiler...
AGTATACTGGACAGACAGTTAAAGAATTTATATTAGAAAATTCAGAAGAGGAGTAAATATGGATATTAAAGAAAGATGCATAAGTAAAAAAGAGTATTTAAAAAGAGATGATAGTAATGTTGGTTATGCTTTACATGTTCAGAACAATATAAAAAAAGATGATTATGCAAGACTTAATACAGGAGAAATAGTGAAAGTAACAGGAATAAGAGAAAATCAAGTAGATAAAAAAGCTATTTATTTTGGAATATATGATGACGATTGGTGTAATAGTGCTGCAGTAGAAAACTTCTCAGAAAACATAATAGACTTAATAGAAACACGGAGATATAGTAAATAAATCAGAAGTTTATGAAATAGGACAATCAGAAGATGGTCAAAAATGGATACACACATATCAAGGAATTTTATATTATGAAGAAGATTTACAAAAAGCAACAATTCTAACACACGAATTATATAATGCAAATTGTTATAAAGTGAAAGGAGAATAGAATGTTTAAAATAATAAAGTCATTAGAAATATTAATAGCAACACAAAAAGAAATTAATAAAAGCATAAAAGATTTAAGAGCAGATTTAAAACCGCAATGGGATAAAATTGCAATAGATAGTAATGAAATGTCTATTATTAACAATCAATTAGCAAACTTAGAGAGTAATGTATACACGAAAGAAGAAACAGTAAAAACAATAAATAAAGAATATGATTACAGAGAAGAATACGAAGAATGTAAAGATGAAAACTATGCTTTACTAGAATTAATAGAAAAATATTGCAAGTATGATAACAAATATAAAGTGCTAGATTTATTTAAAGAAATAAATGATAAATATATAGTAGATAAAAGATAAAATAACAAACTTAATATAAAAAAGTAGTACAAGTTTATTAAAAAAGTATAAAAATAGAACTATTTTGAGAAAGTTGGTGGAAATGTGGAAATAGAAATTTGTGGAACAGGGAATAAGGTATAACTAGTAAAAATGCTCGCTTATATAGAATGGTGTGGAAATGTAGGACATACACCTAAATATTTAAAGGTATATATAGATGGAGATGGTGCTACTAGATTTAAGTTTAAATTTAAAGACGAAAATATGCAGATGTATTATGATACCTGGAAAAGAATTATAACAAATGAATATAACCAGAATGGGAAAGATTTAGAGTGTATTGAGTTATAAAAATTTTAGAAAAATTAAAGAAAGGAGACTAAGAATGGTAATTAATTTTAATGATGAAGAAGCAATAATAACATACGATGGATTACAAATAGTAATACAAGAAGATAAGGCAAAAGAATTAGCAAATGCAATATTAGATTATTTTGAAGATAATTAAGCTTAATAATTGAAACTCATAGAAAGGAATAGGCAATATATGAGTAGTAATAAAAAAATAAAAGATAGATTAATTGAATTATATGGACCAGAATGTTTTATAGATAAATTACATTTAAGGAAGGATAAAAAACCTTGTAGATATAGAAGTAAAGGTCAATATGAAAGAATGAAACAACTAACTTATCACCATATAAAAGAGAAAAGAAATGGTGGTAAAACAACTATTGAAAATGGAGCTTTATTAAGTGCTGAAAATCATGAATGGTTTAATAAGCAATCAGATAAAGCACAAAGACAAATGAATGAATTATTTCAAGAGTATAAAAGATTAGTAGATATAGGAATTATAGTAAATGGTCAAACACTAGTAGAAAAAAGTATTGAAATAGACATTAGTAATTATATAGAAATTCCTGTTATAGAAACAACAGAAGAAATAAGAAAAAAATATAATAGAGCAGAAGAAAAAAGAAAATGGAAAAAAGAAATTGAGGAGGAAGATTATGAAAGATAAGATAAAATTTTATAATGCAGATATATTTAAACAAGAAAATAGAATAGAAATATCAGTTATTTTAATATGTGCATTTCTAATTGGTTTTATAGCAGGATATTTATGTATTACTAGTGTGATAGAAGATAAATATAATATGAATAATATTGTGATAGAAAAGGAGGAATAAAATGTATAAGATAACAGAAGAATTTGCAAAAACAGTAAAAAAATATAGAACAAAATATTATAAAGAAGTTTTAGGTTTAAATTATGGATTTGTAAGTAGTATCTTAAACGGCAATAGAAATTGTTCAGAATTGACAGCTAAAGGAATAATAAGTATATGTTTTGGAATTCCTTTGTCTCATGAAAAAGTGCCCCTATTATTAAATAAATATTTTATAAAAACAAAAGAATAGGAGGATAAAATAAATGATTTTAGATAGGCATGAAATCAATGAAAATAATATTTTAGATACCGAAATATTTGAAAAAGTATTAAAAATAGAAGATCATAAAAAAAGACAAATAGCAGAAGAAGAATTATATACTATAGCAACTGAATTAAAGAAAAAAACTAAATTTATAGCAAAGTATGAAACATATAAAAAAATATATTTAAACAAGTATAATACATTAGATTTTGGAAGAGATGCACCAATTCCTAAATTGTTAGGCGGAGAATATTATATTAAAGAAAATAATATTTATAGTATGCAAAATAAAAAAGTATGTTCTCAATTAATAGAGCCTATTGCTATATATGAAAATATTGAAGAAGATAAAGAAACTATAAAATGTGCATTTTTAAAAGATGGAGTATGGAAAACATTTATAGCAGATAGATTAACATTATTACATAATGGAAGAATAGTAAATTTAACTCAAAAAGGTGTAGATGTTTCAACAAGTAATGCAGCAATTTTAGTAAAGTATTTACAAGAAACAATAAATTTAAATAGAGATATTTTAGATAAAAAAATATCAATTAGTAGATTAGGTTGGTGTGGTCAAGATTTTATTCCATATGATAAAAAAGTAGAATTTGATGGAGAAGATAATTTTAGGAACTCTTTTAATTCTGTTTGTGAAAAAGGTAATTATGAATTATGGTTAAATAAAATGTATGAAATAAGAAAAAACAAAATAGTAAAGATATTACATGCTACAAGTTTTGCTAGTGTATTATTAAAAAAATTAAATAAAAAACCTTTTGTAACAATGTTATGGGGTACAACAGGAGACGGTAAAACAGTTGCTGGAATGAGTGCTATGTCTATTTGGGGAAAACCTACTTCAGGAGATTTAATGTTTACTCTTAATAATACTGATAACTTTTATTATAGAACTGCCAACTTTTTTTGTGATATACCAATGTTTTGTGATGAATTAGAAACTTATCGTGGAGACATTAATAAATTAATAATGAATATTACAGAAGGAATTGATAGAGGAAAAGCTAAAGCAGAAGGTGGAATAGAAAAAAATAAAACTTGGAATAATGCTTTTATAATGACAGGTGAACATTCTGCAAGTAATTATAATTCTGGTGGTGGTACTTTAAATAGACTTATTGAAATAAATTCTGATGGAAAAATAATTAAAGATGGAAGTGAAATTGTTAATATTATTATTAACAATTATGGATTTGCTGGTAAAAAATTTATAGAAAATATAAAAAAGATAGATAATAAAAGTTTAAATTTAATTTATAAAACACAATTTGAAGAATTAATGAAAATATCTAATACTGAAGAAAAACAAGCTTTAAACATGGCATTAATTTTATTAGCAGATATGTTAGCATGTGAGTTTATTTTTACAAAAGAAAAACCATTAGAACCAGAAGATGTAAAAGAATATATGTTTACAAAAGAAGAAATAGATGTATCACAAAGAGCATATGAAACTATTTTAGATGAATGTACTTTAAATAAATCAAGATTTTTAATTTCAGATTGTAATAGTACAGATCCAATTCAAGGTGGATATAGTGGAACAGGAGAGTTTTGGGGGCAAATTAATAATTATGAAATTACAATTAATAAGCATAAATTAGAAGAATTATTATCAAAAAATAGTTTTAGTTTTAAGAAAACAATGAAAGATTGGGTAAAGAAAGGATATATTGAAAAAAATTCTCAAGGAAAAAATTATACAAAAACAACAGTAAATGGAATGAAAAGTTACTATGTAATTATACATCTTAAAAAGGAGGAATAAAGCTGCATTATAATAATGCAGTATTTTATTACAAAAAATATTAAATTTTATTAAAGGCTATTGACAATTTATGAAAGTTAATATACAATAATACACAGAAAGGAGGTAAAAAATGTTAAGCAAAAATGAATTAGCAGAGTATTTAAAAGTAAGTGTAAGAACAGTAGAAAGAATGATGGGATATGGTGTACCATATTATAAAACATCTTCTGATAATGGTTCAATTAGATTTGACTTAGAAGAAGTAAAAGAATGGATGAAAAATAATACTAAAAAATAAAAAGGAGATATTATGAAAGTAGCAGAAGCAATAAAAATACAGAAAGATTTTATATCACGAAAGTATCATATATTTAGATATTCTAATATTAAATTAAAAGAAAGCATGAAAGTTTTAATAAAAGCTTATGATGATTTATGGAATTACTTAGATGAAAAAGAACCAGATACGCTAGATAGATTTATTAAATATTTAATAGAAAGTGAGGAAAAGTAAATGTTAATAGTTTTATTTATAATTTTTTTATTAATGATAATTGGAGGAGCTTTAATTTGTAAATGGGCTGATAACGGATATGACCATGAAGGAATATATATTTTTTCACTTTTTGTGACTGTTACAACTTGTATAGCGGAAATTATAGTAGTTTTAGGTATTATAGGTTGTGCTATTGGAATATCACAATTAAAAATAGCAGATACAAAAATATCAATGTATGAAAAAGAAAATACAAAAATAGAGCAAGATATAGCAACAATAGTAAAAGATTATATGAATTATGAAAAAGATACATACAAGGTGGCAAGTGAGCAAATAGAAAATTCTAGTTTATTAGTGTTAACTGAATTATATCCAGATTTAAAGTCAAATGAGCTAGTAAAAAAACAAATTGATGTATATACAGAAAATAATAATAAAATTAAACAATTAAAAGAAGAAAAGATAAATAATCAAATATGTAAATGGTGGTTATACTTTGGAGAAATAGAAGATGTAAAGGAGAAATAAAATGATTTGTAAATTTATTGGGAAGAATGGTAGTTTAGGATTAAGAAATGGAGAATATTATAATATTAATATCATAAAGAAAAAAGAAAAAATATTAGCTTTTATAGAAAAAAGTTATAAACATATAACAGAATGCCCTTATGATAATCAAGATTTATTTTTAAAAAATTGGGAAATTAGAGATATTTCAAGAGAAAAAACTTTATTACAAAAAATAATAAAAGAAAATGATAATCATATACCACATATAGATTAGGAGGAAAAATGAAAAAAATAGAAAAAAACAAATTATGTTATTATTGCTTAGGTTGTAATAAATTAGAATTAGAATATTTTACAGGAATAAATAGATGTAGCAATTTTGCACCAGCAATAAAAAAATGGCAAGAAAAATATAATAATGAGTTAAGAAAGAAGGGATAGTATGAAAAATAGGAAAAATACAAATTATAGTGACTTAATATTTACAACAGCAAAAATAACAAAAGAAGTAATAATTGAAGAAGATATAAAAGTATTAAATAAAGTATTATTAAATCATGAAGAAACTGAACAAGTTAGAATAGCAATAGCACATTTATTAAATGACTATACAAGACAAAAGCAAATAAATGAAGAACATAGAAAAATTAATCGGAGAATTAAGAGAAAAAGTAAAAAAGTTAGAATGTGAAAATAACGAAATGAAAAGCTTATTTGAAATACAAGCAAGTATAGCAAAAGAATTAGAATTTAGTGAAAAAGATAAAATGATTAAATTCAGAGGAAATTTTTATATACCAGATACTATGACAGTAAATGCAGGAATTGGAAAAGAAAAAAGAATAGAACTATCATATGTAGATGTATCAAGGTTATTAGAAAACAGAATTGTTAAGAGTTAATATGTTATCAGAAGAATACAAGTTATTTGTTAAGGTCTTAGAATGTGAATGTGATAAATATAATGCAAAAACTAAAATCGAAAATAGAAAGGAATATAATCATAAATATTATTTAGAAATAACAAAACCTAAAAGAAAAGCAAAGAAGGAGTGATTTAATTGTTTAGTATATTTAAAAAAACAGAAAGACAAAAATTTGAAGAGAAACGATTAAAAAAAGGTCAAACTTGTTTTTGCTATTGTAGTTGTGGAAATGAATTAATAAGTAGTAATAGCTTAATAGAAGATACAGACTTTGTATATTTCAAATGTTCAAAATGTGGGAAGAAAAGTAAATGGGATTTTGACTATCCTTGCCCAGTTTTATTAAAGGAGGAATAACTATGTTGTCAGAAGAAGAAAAGAAAGCGATTGAAGAATTAAAAAGTTTAAGTCCTAGCGAAAATACGATAAAAATAATTTTAAATCTTGTAACTAAACTACAAAAAGAAAATGAATATATACATAAAGAATTAGATAAACAACAAACTATTATAAATAATTATGCAAAAGAAAAAGAAGAAAAAGATAAGCAAATAGATTTAATGGCATTAGCATTAAGTAATATTTGCACAGGAATACCATCTATAATAGAACAATTTGAAAAAGAATTTTGTGAATTTATAAATAGTAATGAAGATTGTTGTTGGAAAACTGATAAAGATTGTTCGAATTGCATAAAACAATATTTTGAAAAACAAGCAAAAAAGAAAGGAGAATAAATTATGGAACAAAAAATACAAGAAAAACATACATACAAAGAGTGGTGTGAATTATTAGCAATAAATGAAGGAATAAGAATATTAGACAATGATGGTTTTAGAAATATAGAAAATTTTAATGAAAATATGGAATTTACTAAAAAAGAATTTAATAAAAGATTGATGACTTGTACTTTAATTAGTATTTGAAGAATTGGAGGAATAATTTTTTGAAAGATAAAAATATAGTTGGTATAGAAAAAACAAAAAAACATGTATTTAAAAAATTAATCAATTTAAAATTAAGAAAAAATATAATAATTATGAAAATTGATGAAACAAGATATTTAATTAGCAAAACAGAAATGGAAAACTTTTTAAAGGAAAATACAAAAAAATAATATTTTTTATTAAAAACTATTGACTTTTAATAATTATTAATATATAATAATTTTTAGAAAGGAGATAAAATATGGAAAAAGAAAAACTAGCAAACTTATTATTAAAAATTAGAGCAGAAAAAAGATACGACCAACTTACAATGGCAAAGGAAATTGGAATTGCATTAAATACTTTAGTTAAAGTTGAGAAACAAAAAGAAGTTACTAACTTAACATACTTCAAAATTATTAATTATTTAGAAAAGGAGGGATATAATGTTTAATTTATCAGAAGCAAAAAGAAGTAAAGCAAAATTAAGACTAGCGATTGATGGTCCATCAGGATCAGGAAAAACTTATTCTGCATTATTAATAGCTTATGGAATTACAGAAGATTGGAGCAAAATAGCTGTTATAGATACAGAAAGAGAATCAGCTAATCTTTATGCAGATTTATGTAGTGGAGATAAGAAATATTTAACTGGACAAATAAATGCACCATTTACTCCTCAAAAATATTTAGAAGCAATAAAAGTATGTGAAGAAAATGGAATTGAAGTTATTATAATTGATAGTTTGACTCACGCTTGGACAGCAGAAGGTGGATTACTAGATATTCATGAAGCAGCAGTAAAAAGACAAAAAACAGTAAATACTTATACAGCATGGGCAGATGTTACTCCACTTCATAGAAAATTAGTAGATGCTATATTAACAAGTCCATGCCATATTATTTGTACAGTAAGAAGTGAAACTGAATATGCTCAAGAAAAAGACGCTAATGGAAAAACTAAAATAGTTAAAGTTGGAATGAAACCTCAATTTAGAAAGGGTTTAGATTATGAAATGACAGTAGTTTTTTCAATGGGGCAAGATCATTTAGCAACAATAAACAAATCAAGAATAAATACTTTTCCTGTAAATGATGTAATTCAGCCAACTAAAGAAACAGGAAGAAAATTACTTGAATGGTTAAATAGTGGAGATGATATACCAACCTGTGCAGATTGTGGAAATCCAATTAAACCATTTGGCGATATGAATGAAATAGGAGTTTCACTTTATACTCAAAGAAAATATGGAAGAAGTTTATGTTCAGAATGTGCTACAAAAGCAAAAGAATTAGATTATAAAGAAACAACAAGTACACCTGAAGAAATAGAAGATGTATTAGATTAGGAGGATAAGTAAAATGAAAATATCAAAAATTAAAATTAAGAATTTGTTTGGAATTACTGAACAAGCATTAGATGGAAAGTCAATAGAAATTAGTGGAGCTAATGGAGTTGGAAAAACTTCAATATTAGATGCTATTAGATATGCATTAACTAATAGTAGTGATAGAGATTATATAGTAAAAAATGGAGAAAATGAAGGTGAAATTTTAATTGAAACAGATACAGGACTTTCAATTAATAGAAAAAAGAGAACAAATTCATCTGATTATAAATCTATAAAGCAAAATGAAAAAGAAGTAAATAGTCCTGAAACATTTTTAAAAGATATATTTACTCCATTACAATTAAATCCAGTTGAATTTTGTTCAATGTCAAAACAAGAACAAAATAGAATAATATTAGATTTAATTGATTTTAAGTGGGATTTGAATTGGATAAGAGAACAGTTTGGTGAAATTCCAGAAGGAATAAATTATGAGCAAAATATATTACAAGTATTAAATGATATACAAGCAGATGATAGTCCTTATTTCAAAGCTAGACAGGATATAAATAGAGACATAAGAAATAATCAAGCTTTTATTCAAGATATTGCTGAAGGATTACCAACTAACTATGATGCTAAAAAATGGAGTGAGTTTAATCTTACTGAAAAATTAAAAGAATTAATGACAAAAAAAGAAGAAAATGCAAAAATAGAACAAGCAAAAGAATATATAGAAAATTATGATAATAAAATAAAAGGATATGAAGCTCAAAGACAGATTAATATAGCAGCAGAAGAAAAAAATATACAATTAGAAAAAGAATCATTACAAAAAGAAATAGTAGCATTAGAAGAAAAAATAAAAGCTGATAAGGAAAAATTATTAAATTTAAGTAAAATATTAGAAGATAAAAAGAAAATAGTAGATTTAGAATATGAAAAGAAAGTTACTGCATTAGATGAAAGCATTAGTAGAGCTAAAGAATTTGCAGATAAAGAACCAATAGATATATCTACTCTACAAACTGAATGTGACACAGCAGAAACAATGAAATCATACTTAAATGAATATAATAGAATGAAAGATTATGAGAAGAAAATAGATGAATTAAGAATAGAATCAGATGAGTATACAAGAAAAATTGAATTAGCTAGAACTTTACCTGGTCAAATTTTACAAGAATCTACTATACCAATAAAAGGTCTTACAGTAAAAGATGGTATTCCTTTAATAAATGGAAATCCAATTTCGAATCTATCAGAAGGTGAACAATTAATGCTATGTGTTGATGTTGCCTTAAGCAAGCCTAATTCATTAAAATTAATATTATTAGATGGAGTTGAAAAATTATCAAAGAAAAATAGAGAATTATTATATAATAAATGCAAAGAAAAAGGATTACAATTTATTGCAACTAGAACAGATAATAATGATGAATTAATTATAACTGAATTATAATATAAAGGAGCGATAAAAAATGGCAAAACCTACATTAGAATCATATACTAAAATGGAAATAAATAAAGATTATTATATGAAACAAATAGATATTATTTGTCTTATGATAAAGAACCGAGCAGAAGACATATTACAAGATTGGGATAAAGGGATAAAAATAATAACAATTACATCAGATTTAAGACCAGATTCTTTGCCTTCTATTTCTATTACTAAAGAATATTTACCAAGAGGGGAGGAAATGAAATGTCTTTTGAAAGAAAACTTATCAGAGAACAATTAAAAAAATTAAATAAAAACAATAAAATACAAAAAAGTTGGGCTAATTATCAATTAGGGAAAATGACAATATTTCAATATGAAGAAATGAAAAGAAAAAATAAGAGAAAGAGGAAGTAAAATGTTAATTGAAGAAAATTATTTTAGTAAAGAAAATGAATTAAAATATACTGGCAGTTCACAAATTAAATCATTTTTAGATTGTCCAGCTAAAGAATTAGCAATGTTAAATGGAGAATGGATAGAAGAAAAGACTACTTCACAAATGGTTGGAAGTTATGTTGATGCTTCAATGTCAGGAACATTGGATATTTTTAAGGCACAAAATCCAGAAATTTTTAAAAAAGATGGAACATTAAAGTCAGAGTTTTTACAAGCAGAAAAAATATGTGAAAGAATTGAAAAAGACGAATTATTTCATAAATATATTTCTGGTAATCATCAGACTATAATGACTTTTATGTTTGATATTATAAATAGAAAATGGCTAAAATATAACGATGAACAAGAAGTACCAGAAAATCATATTCCAGTAAAAATAAAAATAGATAGTTTTTTTCCAGATAAAGCTATTGTAGACTTAAAAGTAGTAAAAGATTTTGAACCTATATGGAATTCAGAAAGACAAAGAAAAGAAAACTTTGTAGATTATTGGAATTATACATTACAAGCAGCTTTATATCAAAAAGGTGTAGAAGTAAATACAGGTAAACAACTTCCATTTTTTATAGCTGCTGTTACTAAAGAAAAAGAGCCAGACTTAGCATTACTTAGTATTCCGCAAGAAGTTATGGATGAAAAATTAGCAGTTATTGAAGAAATTTTACCTAGAATTTATGATATAAAACATAATGAAATAGAACCTTTTAGATGTGAAAATTGTGATTATTGTAAGTCAACTAAAGTATTAACTAAAATAATAGATTATAGACAATTATAGAAAGGGGGGTATGTAATATGCTAAATATAATATGTTTGGTATTACAATTTATTTTATTATTAATTCAAGTATTTGTTTTCTATAAGATTAAGAAACAAAACAAAGAAGATATGAATACAATTATTTTTAAATTACAAGAAGAATCTACAACTAAAAAAGCAACTAAAAGTACAAAAACAAAGAAAGAATGTAAATAAATATGAATAAGATAATTTTAATGGGTAGATTAACAAGAGATGTAGATGTAAGATATACACAAACAACTAATACAATGATAGCTAATTTTTCATTAGCTGTAAATAGAAGATTCGTAAAAGAAGGAGAAGAAAGACAAACAGATTTCTTTAATGTTACAGCTTTTGGAAAAACTGCTGAATTTATACAAAAATATATGAATACTAAAGGTCAACAAATTGCAGTTATAGGAAGATTACAAAATAGAAGTTGGGAAGATGATCAAGGTCAAAAGCATTATGCAACAGATGTTATAGCTGAGGAAGTATATTTTGCTGATAGTAAAAGACAACAGCAAAATAATGATACAGCAGAATTAGAAAATACTTTAAACAATAATGGAGTAGAATTTAATCAACTCGATGATGATTCATTGCCATTTTAAGTAGGTTAATTTAATAAAATTTATGGGCATAAACTGTTTTAAATAAACCATAAGTATAAGTTTATGCCTATAATATAAAAACGTCTTAAAAACGAAATATGGAGGTTTAAGATATATGAATACTCAAGAAATTTATGAAGCATTTCAAAATAGAGAAGAAATATATTCTCTAAAACGTTTCTTTAATGGTGATATTATACCTATAGTGGGAATAATAACAACAGTTTATGCAACACCAGAAGGTATAGAAGATGTTGACTTTATAGAATTAGAAACAGGAGAAGTAATAAAAGAGATTAATTCATCATTATTATTTAAAAAAGATGAATTGCCAAAATTAAAAAAACATATTTTGACTTTAGAATTAGAAAAATTGCCTAAAGAAATAGAAATAAAAGAAAAAGAATTAAGGCATTTAAAAAGAAAATATGAAAGATATAAAAAACAATATGAAGAAGAAAGTAGGAAATAAGAAAATGAATAATAAAACAATAGGAAATAACTTTGAAAACAATTTATCTTTAATTTTATCAGATTTAGGTTATTGGGTTTCTCTATTTACACCTAAAAGTCATTCAAACTCACAGCCTGCTGATATGATAGCAGTTAGAGATGATGTAGCTCTTTTAATTGATGCAAAAACATTAAAAAATAAAAATGGTTTATTTCCTATAAGTAGAATTGAAGAAAATCAAATATTTGCTGCTAAAAAGTTTTTAAAGTGTGGTAACGCATGGTATAACTTTGCTATTCTTTGGGATAATACAATTTATATGATACCATTTGATACTATTGATTTTTCAAAGAAAAGCATAGATTTAAAAGAGCAAATTCCTTTTCTTAATCATTATTCAGAAAGGATAAAGAAAATAAATGAAAATTTATATAGATAGTGAAATAAAAATACATGAGCCTAGTAAAGAAATATTACAATATTGCAAAGATAATTTAACTATTAAAAATCCAGAAATACAAAAAAAACAGGCTATGGGATTTTGGACTGGTAATTTACCTAAAGAAATAAAAATGTATTCAAGAAATGCTAATAGTATAATTATTCCTTTAGGTTGTATAGATGATATATGGCAAATATATCCCAATAAAAATGATTATACTATTAATTTTGGTACACATGAAAAATTAGAATTTCCAGAAAATAAACTTAAACCTTATGATTATCAAGAAAAAGCAATACAAGCAATGATAAAAAGTAAAAGAGGAATATTACAAGCTAAATGTGGTTCAGGAAAATCCATTATGGCTTTAGAAATAATTAGAAGAATTGGTTATAAAGCATTAATTATTTGTCATACAAAAGAACTTTTAAATCAATTTAAAGATTATTTAGTAAATGACTTTGGATTACAAAAAGGAGAATATGGAATAATAGCTAGTGGAAAAGTTGAAATAGGTTCTTTAGTTACAATAGCTTTAAGACAAACTTTAGTAAATATTGATTTATTAAAATATAAGTTTGAATGGGGAACCATTATTGTAGATGAATGTCACAACATTGCAGGAAATGTCGCTTATATTTCACAATATCAAAAAATACTTTCTAATTTAGCTTCTCAATATAGATATGGTTTATCAGCAACACCTTTTAGAGCAGACGGTTTAACAAAATGTATGTATTCAATTATTAATAAAGTAAAATATACAATTGAAGAAAATGAAATTGCAGATAAAATAATAAAAGCAAAAGTACAACCTATTTATACTGATTTTGAAATTCCTGAATTTGCAAAATATACAGATGGAACTTTAGACTATGTAAAATTACCAACAGCATTGGCAGAAGATAAAGACAGAAACAAACTAATATTAGATTTATTAAAAGAAAACAAAAATAATTATTGCATTATACTTTCTGATAGATTAGTTGGATTACAATTACTTCATGAGCAATTAGGAGAAGGGCTTATAATTGACGGTTCTAAGAATACTAAAAAAGCTAAGCAAGAAAGAGAAGAAGCAATAGAAAAAATGAGGAACAAAGAAGAACATTATTTATTTGCCACATTACAACTAGCAAGAGAAGGTCTTGACATAAAGCCATTAAACAGACTATTTCTAATTGCACCAACTAAAAACAAAGCTGTTTTAATTCAAGCAGTTGGAAGAGTAGAAAGAAAAGATGAAGGCAAAGAAGCACCAATAGTTTATGATTTTGTTGACCAAGACATATATTATCAAAAAGCATTTAAACAAAGAAGAACTATTTATAAGAAAAATGGAAATGCAATATTGACATAGTTTCAATTTGATGTTATAATAATTGAAGTCAGTTCAAGAAAGGAGAAAATCATGTTTTCAGAAGATGAAAAAAAAGCTATTAAAAAAATAGAAGAATTTAGAGATTATTATGCTAGAGAAGATATACATAAAGAAAACTTTAATAGTAATGAAAATTATGAGAAAGCATTAAGTGAAACTAAACAACTAAAAAAATATTTTGAAACAGTTTTAAATCTTGTCACCAAGTTAGAAAAAGGCAATAAAAAATTAAAAGATAATAATAAAAGTTTATTAAAAAAATTAAGAAATATAATTAAAGAAGTTAAAAAACTTACAAAATATGCTTTATATAAAAAAGAATTTACAAATCTAAATAAAATTATAAAAGAAAAAGATAAGCAAATAGATTTAATGGCAGAAGTAATGTTTAAAAATAATACAGCCCAATTGATAATCGAATATGGAATTGAAAATAAAGAACAGATTATTAAAGAATTTGAAAAACTAGTAAAAGAGAAAGGAGAATAATATGTATAAGTTAAAAGAAAAATTACCAATTCAAAATCAAAAGGAGTTTGCAGAGAAGATAGGAATATCACAAGAGTATCTTTCAAAGATACAAAATGAAAAATTAGATTGTGGAAAAACAACAGCTTATGCAATTACTAAAGCTTTTGACAAAGATTTAGAAATATTAGATTTGTTTGAAAGAGTTGAAGAATAATGAAAGAACAAATATTAAGTATTATCTCTATGCGAGATATTGCAGATAAATATGGATATAAAATAAAAAATAATATGATTTGCTGCCCATTTCATAATGATAAAACAGCAAGTATGAAAATATATGATAAATCATTTTATTGTTTTGGATGTAATAAAACTGGAGATTTAATACAATTTGTAGAATATTTATTTAATTTAAATTTTAAAGAAGCAATGCAAAAAATTAATTTAGACTTTAATTTAAATTTATCAAGTAATATTAAGATTGATTATGATAAAATAAAAAGCATACAAGAAGAAAAGCAAAGAAAAGAAAAACAAAAAAATATTATTTTTCAGCAAAAATGTGACATTTTATTATCATATAACAAATATATAAAATATTTTTCAAAAAAGATAAATAAAAACAACTGGGAAAATTATACACATATAATAGCTTTTTTGAAAGATAAGGCTGAATTACTTGAATATGAGTTAGAAAATATGTATTAAAAAAATAGCAGAAGTTTTGTATATTAAAATACAACTTTCTGCTATTTTGGCTTATAAAAAAACAAGTAAATATATTATATAATATTTATTTATTAAAGTCAATGGAGTACCGTATAGGATTTGAACCTATGTTGAAAGTTTTGCAGACTTTTACCTAACCACTCGGACAACGGTACATATAAGGCAGCCTACTATACCTTAGGTTTTTAGTAATTTTATTATTTCTTCATTTTGTTTTATTATTTTTTCTAAATATTCTTTGTTTTGTTTCTGTAATTCTTGAAATATTATATCATTGCTTATTTAGTCAATCTATAATCCATACATATTCTGCTGTTCTATTAGAACAATCAAAAGTGTCATAAATTATTCCATATTTTGAACAAGTTATATGACCTTTCATTGTTATTAGTAATATATAATCTGAATATCTTTTTGAAATATTTCCAACAGTACCTCTTACATAAGGTATTCTTTTATATCTTTCATCTAAATATTTAATTATAAAATTTCTATCATCTACCATAGTGCCTTCTGCTTGTGCAATATCACTTAAATGTTCATAAACATAATCCCAACTTTTACCTGTGGCACATGAAATTGACCTTATAGTACAATCGGAAATATTTTTTCCTAAAACATTTGCATTATAATATTTATACATAATTACATCTCACTTATTTTTCTAGCATATTTCTTTATTAGTTGCATTTCTTCCTCAGAAGAAGCATCGCTTTCAAGCATTTGCATAAATTGAACTACAGATTTTAGCATATAATCTAAGCTTTTCATAGTATCTTCTTTTGCTCCGTAGTTTCCTCTGTCATATTCTTCACGGCTTTCAGAATAATCACCATACATTTCTCTCATATCGTCAATCATTTCTTCGCCTCTGTAATTACCTCTTGCCATGTATCTGCCTCTGCTGTCTCTTCCTCTTCTTCCATAATTACCATATTCTTCTCTATCGTAGTCATCTCTACCATAGTTAGTATTATATCTCATTTTAATACCCTCCTTCTTAAATTTCCAATATTCTTCGTTCTCAATGTCTTTATGAATATCAATTAGTTTATAAAGATAATCTACATTATCCTCTTTTATTCCAACTTGCAAGAACTCTTGCAACTTGTTTTCAACTTTATTTTTTAATTCATTGCTGAGCGTTTTGCTTTGCTTTTCTTGCTCTTGATGTTGTTTGTTTAAGTTGTCTTGTTTCTCTTCTTCCATTTACTTCACCTCCTAAATTAACTGGGTGTAACAGGAGTTGTAGTTGTTGGAACTGGAATACTTTGTGCAACTACTGCCCCAGTGCAAGGCAATTTACATTTCCCTATATATTTGAATACACCTGTACTTACAGCTGTACTTACTCTAGTTGCATATATTCTTCTTGTTCTTACTTGGCAAACATATATAGGAGTACAATCACAATTAACAAAAGGATATTGTGTTGCAGTTCCACCTATTGAAAATACAACGGTAGAGTTTATTGTTGCTGACGTAGGAATTGCTTGTGCAAGTACAATACAATATTTGCAATTATTACCATAATTACCAGCAGGTAAGTCTACAATTACTGTATCAGTTGTAGCATCATAGTTTATAGCAGTTGAAAGAACTAATTTATTACATAATTGGCAATTTCTAATACATTCTGACATATTATACCTCCTTATTAAAAATAGAGATAGTGTGATACTATCTCTAAAAAATCACACTTATTAGTGGAAAAAATCAATTAGCAGCAACCACAATTGCATCCGCAATTATTGTTGTTATAACCATAACCTGTTACTTGATAATTGTAGCAACAGTTAGGGTTTGGTACAATAAAAGCGGGAACGGGGCAATCATTTCCTGTTCTTCTTATTATTTCAGCAGTATTTGCATCCATTCTAGCTTGTAATACAGCGTTTTGGTTAGCTTGTGAAGCAGCTAATCTTAATGAATTAATTTCATTTTGTTGTGCTTGGATTTGAGCATTTTTATCTTCAATTCTGTTAGCAACTATTTCGTCATGTAATGCTCTATAGTTAGCATTTTGATTATCTATAATATCTCTAGTATTTAAGCACATAGCATTTTGTA
>ERZ1643249.2495-NODE-2495-length-17083-cov-5.940099_pt1 | contig 17083 bp, 17 predicted proteins | sample MGYA00579263_ERZ1643249 | MGnify/ENA primary metagenome ERZ1643249 (study PRJEB29033, sample SAMEA4952264) | chicken gut metagenome | biome: Broiler Chicken; feature: Gastrointestinal Tract; material: Caecum | place: Ireland | collected 2018 | study: Broiler...
CGCTGAACAGGTCGGTCTTGTAGCCGTCCGTCAGGCCGTTGAGGAAGGCGAGCATGCGGTCAAGCCCGAAGCCCGTGTCCACGTTCTTGTTTTCCAGCGGGACGTAGCCGTCCTTGGTCTTCTTGTACTGCATGTACACGTCGTTGCCGATCTCGACGTATCTGCCGCACGGGCAGTTGATGTCGCAGGGCGTTCTGCCGCACTCCTCGTCCGTGAGCGGGTAGAACCACTCGTTGTCGGGGCCGCAGGGCGTGCCTTCGGTGCCCTCGAGCTCCCACCAGTTGTTGGACTTGTCCAAATAGAAGATGTGCTCCTTTTTGATGCCGAGCTGCTGCAGGAGCGCGGCGGTCTCGTCATCGCGCGGGGCGCTCTCATTGCCCGCAAAGACGGTGGAGCAGATCTTGTCCGCGTCCAGGCCGAACACCTTCGTGAGCAGTTCGAAGGACCACGCCGTCTTCTCCTTTTTGAAGTAATCGCCCAGCGACCAGTTGCCCATCATCTCGAAGAAGGTGAAGTGGGTGGAATCGCCGACCGAATCGATGTCGACGGTGCGCACGCATCCCTGCACGTTGCACAGGCGCTTGCCTGCGGGGTGCGGCATGCCCAGAAGATAGGGCATGAGCGGCTGCATCCCCGCCACGTTGAACATGACGCCCGTCGTGCCGTCGCCGATCAGCGAAACCGCGCCGATGTTGACGTGACCTTTGCCCTCGTAAAAGGACAGCCATTTGTTGCGTAATTCCTTGGATGTGATCATGATACTCTATGCCTCTGAAAATTTTTCTCTCGTCAGTTTGTTTCCCCTTCCGCGGCGGGCGTGCCTTCGCCCTCCCCCGCTTCGGGTGCGGGCGCGTTCTCTTCGGGGGGAACGGGGAACAGCTCCTCCTGCGTGCACTCGAATTTTTCGCCCGTGAGCTTTTCCAGCGCCGCCTCCAGCTTGTGCAGGCGGCTTTTGAGCGCGCGGATCTCCTCCGCGTTGGGGTCGCACTTCTCCTGCAAAAGGTCGGGCTTTTCGCCGCGGATGCGCACCACGCGCGCGGGGACGCCCACGACCGTCGCGTGCGGCGGGACCTCTTTGAGCACGACCGCGCCCGCGCCGATGCGCGCGCCTTCGCCGACGGTGAACCCGCCCAAAACCTTCGCGCCCGAGGAGATCACGACGTCTTTTTCGATGGTCGGATGACGCTTGCCCTTTTCCTTGCCCGTGCCGCCCAGCGTGACGCCCTGGTAGATGACGACGCCCGTTGCGACTTCCGCCGTCTCGCCGATGACAACGCCCATGCCGTGGTCGATGAACACGCCCGGCGCGATCTTCGCCGCGGGGTGGATCTCGATGCCCGTCAGAAATTTCGCGAACTGCGAGACCATGCGCGCGAGGAGTTTTAAGTGCATCCTGTACAGCCTGTTCGCAAAGCGGTGCCAGCTCAGCGCGTGCACGCCCGAATAGGTCAGCCAGATCTCGAATTTATTGCGCGCGGCGGGGTCGTTGCGCTTCGCCGCGTTGATGTCTTCCCGCAGACGTTTGAAGAACATGTTTCCCTCCTGTTCCGCCGCCGTGTGCGGCGTTTTTGCGCATCCTGCGCTCTAACCATTGTATGCGCCGACGCGGACGCGGGTCACTTTGCGGCAGCAAAAGACAGCGGGCGGCTCCCCGCCTCCGCGCCCCGCGCGGCGGCTTTTTCTGCGACACTATTATTATACATGATTTCCTCAAAAACTCAATTTATTTTTCGGACCCCGTAAAAAATTTTTTTGTAAAAATTGAAAAACTTTCACAAATATTGATAAAATCGTTGCGCAGTCTTGTTAAATATGTTATAATGTTCAAAGACAACAAGTCCTTGCAAAATTCACACAAGGAGGAAGGCATTACGAAACGCACAAGAATCGAGGAGATCGCGCTCCTGATCGAAAAAAACGGCAAAATGAGCCTCGAAGAGCTCGCGGTGCAATTCCCTGACGTGTCCGACATGACGCTCCGCCGCGACCTGCTCGAACTGGAAAAGGAAAACAAGGTCATCCGCATCCGCGGCGGCGCGATGTCCGTGCTCGAAGTACAAAAGCGCTCGGGCGAGGCGTACGCGCAGAAATCGACCATCAATACCGACGCAAAGAAGGTGATCGCCAAAAAGGCGGTCTCCCTGATCGACGAAGGGGTGAGCCTCTTCCTCGACGGCGGCACCACCGCGCTCTATCTCGCCAAGGAACTGCCCGATCGCCCCTGCCACGTTTTCACCAACGGGCTCGCGGTCGCGGAGGAGCTCTCGCACAAGAAACAGCCCGAAGTCGTGCTCGTGGGCGGCACACTCATCAAGGAGAACCTCTCCACCGCCTCCCCCTACACCAAGGTGTTCCTCGAAAACACGAATTTCGAGCTCGCCATCATCTCGGCGTCCGCATTCTCCTTCGAACAGGGCTTTTCCTGCATCTCGCAGGTGGAGTCCGACCTGCTCAAATTCATCCTCGCGCGCGCGAAGATGGTGTACATGATGCTGGATACCTCCAAGATCGGCAAGATCATGCCCTACACCTTCGCCTCGCCCGAGAACATCGACGTGCTCATCACCGACGACAACTTCCCGCCCAGCGTCAAGGAGCGGTTCGAGGAAAAGAACATCGTCGTCATCTGAGCGAAAGTTTTATCGCCGAACAAAAATCCGAAGCCCTGCCCCGCAGGGCTTTTTCTCTGCCCGAAGCATACGAAAAGCCGAAGCCCTGCCCCGCAGAGTTTTCTCTTTGCCCGAAGCATACGAAAATCCGAAGCCCTGCCCCGCAGGGCTTTCTCTTTGCCCGCCGTCCCGTCGGGACGGCGGGCAAAGAGGCGGAACGGCTCCGCGTCGGGGAAAAATGCCCCCGCAAAGACGAACGCCGAAAAACAGGCGAAAAAAGCACAGGGGACGCCCCGCGGCATTTTGCCGCGGGGCGTCCCCTGTCTTGTCTTCCGCGCACCGCGGCGCGCGGTGCGCGGGGCGCGGGGTGCGGTGCACGGGGCGCGGGGTGCGGTGCGCGGGGCGCGGGGTGCGGGGCGCAGGGCGCATTCTGCCGAGCGAACGACGCGCGCCTGTAAAAAACGCTTGCGCGGGGCGCGTTCTGCCGCGAAAAAGGAGGCGTTTGCCCCCTTTTTGTCTTTTTTATGTATCCTGTTTCGTATAGGCGAGAAAGCCGCAGCGCTCGGGGTGATCGAGCACGAACGCGCACCGCGTGAACGACGCGCGGAAGGCGACGAGGATGTCAGCGCCCGCCGCGATCGCGTTGAACAGCGCGACCGCCAGAAAGACGAAGAAGCCCGTCAAAATGCCGACGAGCGCGAACACGACGCCGAGCAGAAACAGCGGCAGGAGCACGCCGAACAGGTATTGCGCGCGGCGCATCGGCCGCGAACAGTGGCAATAGGGATTGAGAAGCCCCGCGATGCCGAAACGGATGCCCTTGAAAGAGAGGGTCGCCGCGCCCCAGCCGAGCGCGTGCAACAGCTCGTGCAGCGGCACCGATGCGATCAGAAGCACCGCAAGCACGATGAAATCGGGATAGACGGTCGCCGACAAAAAGGCAAAATCCGCACACAGGTAATAGAGAGCGACGATCAGCGCGGCGAGCAGGAGCCCTGCAAGCAGCCCCCACACGTTCGCCGTCTTCATCGAAAAGGAACAGTCTCGCTCGGCGTAGCCCGCCGCGAGAAGTTCCTCGCGCGATAAGGCGCTCATGCCTCGAACAGCGCGGTGGAGAGGTACCGCATGCCCGTATCGGGGATGAGGACGGCGATGCGCTTGCCCGCATACTCCGCCCGCTCGGCAAGGCGGATGGCGGCGTACACCGCCGCACCCGCCGTGATGCCCGCAAACACGCCGTCCGACTTCGCGAGCGCGCGCGCCGTCTCGAACGCCTGCGCGTCGGAGACGGGAATGACCTCGTCGATCAGCGAACGGTCGAGGATGTCGGGCACGAATCCCGCGCCGATGCCCTGCAATCCGTGCGGCCCCGCCGCCTTTCCCGAGAGCACCGCGCTTGTTTCCGGCTCGACGGCGACCGCGCGGAGCGCGGGGTTTTGCTCTTTGAGGTATTTCGCCGTGCCCGTGATCGTGCCGCCCGTGCCGACGCCCGCGACAAACGCGTCCAGCCTGCCCTCGGCGTCCGACCAGAGCTCGGGGCCCGTCGTCTTATAATGCGCCGCAGGGTTCGCGGGATTGACGAACTGCCCGCAGATGACGCTGTTTTTGTGTTCGCGGTGCAGGCGTTCCGCCTCTTCGATGGCGCCGCGCATCCCCTTTTTTCCGTCGGTGAGCACGATGGTGGCGCCGAACGCCGCAAGCAGTTTGCGGCGCTCCGCGCTCATCGTCTCGGGCATGGTGAGCACGAGCTTGTAGCCCTTGACCGCGCACACCGCCGCGAGCCCGATGCCCGTGTTGCCGCTGGTCGGTTCCAGAAGAAGGGTGTCCGCATCTATCCTGCCCTCCCGCTCCAGCTGTTCGATCATCTCGAGCGCGGGGCGGTCCTTGACGCTGCCCGTCGGGTTGAAATACTCCAGCTTGGCGAGAAGGGTCGCGCGCAGGCCGTATTTCTTTTCAATGCCGCAAAGTTCAAGAAGCGGCGTCTTGCCGATGAGTTCGGTTATGCTCTTTACCGTCATGTTTCACCTCTTCCGCGCGCGGGAAAGCCCTGCCGCGGATACTTCTATTATATCCCCTTTTTGCGCGTTTGTAAACTGCGATGCGCCGCCGCCGAAAATTTTTCGCTCAGCGCCGCGCGGTGCGGACGGCGGCGGCGGCGAGGTTTGCCGCCGCGAACAGCACCGCCGTGCCCGCGAGCACGAGCGCCATCGCGCCCGCGCCCAGCGTCGTGCCGAAGAAGTCCAGCTCCGTCGCGTACTGCTCTGCAAGCGCGTCCGCAAAGGGCGCGGAGAGGGAGGAGAGCTCCTCCAGCGCGCCGCGCAGGAAGAAATGACGGAAGATCCCCGCCGAATAACTGCCCGGCACGAACAGCGTAAAGTAACGCACCCCCTGCGGGAACATGGACAGCGGCATGTACGCGCCGATCAGAAACCCGATCACGGTGCCGAGGATGACGTTCAGACCCGTGAACGCGCCCTCCGAGCGCAGAAATCCCACGACGAACACCAACAGCATGGACGAGGAGAGCACGGACAAGAGCACGTTGCCCAAAAGCGCGAACACGTCCGCCGCCGTGAGGAACCAGCTCCCCGCCGCCGCGAGCCAGACGAGGCAGACGGCGAGCACGACGAGCGCGAGCAGGACGCCCGCCAGGACGACCGAACAGAAATACGCCGCGGGCGGGAGCCACTCGGGAACGGGCGAGGCGCGCAGATCGTCGCAGATGCCGCGGCGCTTGTCCTGCACGATGACCCCGCTCGCGCACAGCGGCACCGTGATGCAGGCGCAGGAGAGCACGCCCGAGAGCATCCATGCGTCCGCGAACGCGCGCACGGTGTCCTTGCCGCCTTCCGCCCCCTGCGCCTCAAGCGCCGAAAGAAGGGCGTCCACCTGCGTGTCTTTGAGAAAGAGAAGGTAAAGCCCCAGCACGATCAGCGAGGCGAGCAGGGAGAAAAAGACGTTCGCCTTGTCCTTGAAATAGATCTTGAGATTGCGGACGGTCTGCCGCCACAGCATGTACATCATACCCCGCCTCCTTCCGCGCGCCTGCCCGTCACGGCGAGGAACACGTCGTCCATGCTTCCCTTCGTGTATTCGAAGTCCGAAAAGATGCCTTCATTCCCGTGCAAAAAGTCTCGCGCCTGCGCCGCCGTACAGGCGAACGCGACCCCGCCGCGCACCCTTTCCGCGGCGATGCCCTTTGCGGCAAGCGCGGCCGAAAGAGCATGCGCGTCGCCGTACAGGCGCAATTTTCCGCTCGAATGGCGGTTTTTCAGCTCGAGCGGGGTGCCACGCTCGACGATCCTGCCGCCGTCGAGGATGACGACGCGGTCGGAGCCGTCCGCCTCTTCCATGTAATGGGTGGTCAGAAAGACGGTCATGCCCTGCTCTTTCTGCAATCTGCGCACGATCTCCCAGACCGCCTTGCGCGTCTGCGGGTCGAGGCCCGTCGTCGGCTCGTCGAGGACGAGCAGCTCGGGCCTGTTCAGAAGCCCGCGCGCGATGTCCGCGCGGCGGCGCTGTCCGCCCGAGAGCTTGCCGTACGGCCGCGGCAGGAGCTCGTCCAGCGAGAGGAGCGCGCTCAGTTCGCGAAGGCGCGTCCGCCACGCCTCGCCGCGCAGGCCGTAATAGCTCGCGCGCACCGCGAGGTTCTCGCGCACGGTCAGAAGATCGTCCAGAACGCCGCCCTGAAACACCACGCCCATGCGCGCGCGGATGTCCGACGCGTGCTTGTCCGCGTCCATGCCGCAGATGCGGATGCGCCCCGCGTCCTTTTTCAAAATGGAGCAGAGGATGTTGATGGTCGTGCTCTTTCCCGCGCCGTTGACGCCGAGAAAAGAGAACAGCGAGCCGCGCTCCACCGAAAAGCTGATGCCCTTCACCGCGCGCACTTGCCCGAAATTCTTGACCAGCCCCTCCACTTCGATGCTGTTTTCCATGTATTTCTCCCTTTTTTCCGTATGCGCGGGACAGCTTGCCCCGCCCGTCTATTATACTATATTTTTCTTCACGCGGTCAATGCGCGGCGGGGAAAAATCCCCCGCTTTTTGCGCCGTTTTTCGCCCGATGCGGGGAATGTAACACATGTGTGCGCATTTTGTAACACAAGCGGCGTTGACTTGCGCGCGGGCGGAGCGTACAATATAGACAGAAACAAATCCCTCCCGCGTCGGCGCGAGGGATGCCCGAAAGGCAATTTTAAGACTTCGGAGGTCCTGCCGTGAAAGAAAATAAGCTCAAAAGAATTTCTCCCGTTTTTTACCTGCACATATTCGGCGCCGCGCTGTTTCTTGCGGCGGGCGTCGTCGGCTTTGCCGCGGGACGGGGCGGCATCGCTTTCCTGCCGCTCGGCGGATATGCGCTCTTTTTGCTGCTCTCGTGGGCGCAGGGCGCCGCGCGCAAAGACGCGGAAAATGGACACGCGGGCGGCACGTTCGCGTTCGAAATGCTCCTGCTCGTAAAGACGGCGCCCCTTCTATGCCTGTTCCTGCTGCCGGGCACCTTCGGAAACGTGCATTCGGAACGGGCAACGGACGTCGCGCACAGCTTTCTGCTCTTTTTCTGCGTGCTGTTCCTGTTCGCAAACGCCGTGACAGAACACGCGGCATTGCGCCGCGCGCTCGCGCGCGGAGACGCGCTTGCCGCCGTTCTGCCGCGGCCGCTCGCGCTTACCCTGCGGCCGGTCTCACCGTTCACGTTTGCCGCGTTCTTTGCGGCGCTGGCCGTGCACGCGCTCGGCGCGGGATTTATCGGGCCGCTCCCCCTTCTCGCCGCCTGCGCACTCGCCCTGCCCTTGGGCGCCGCCGCGGACGCCTTCCTCTATGCCGCACCTTCGAGATCGGGCACGGCGCTGTTTGCGGCGTTTTCGCTCGCGCGGGCGGGCGTGCCCCTGCTCGTGCTGTATTTCTATCGGAACGGCCTCGCGGGCGCGCTTGAGACTTCCCCCTTCCTGCCTGCGTTCTGCGCGCTCTGCATCCTTTCCGCCGCGCTTTTGTGCGCACAGCTCGCGCTTGCGCTTTTCGGCGCGTTCTTTGCGGCGAGCACCTTTCCGCGCGAAAAAAATGTCTGAACCGACAAAGGAGCACTATGAAAAGACTGCACCCTGAACACTTTTTTCTGTTTCTGAGCTATGCGCTGTACCTCGCGGCGGGCGTTGCCGTGTGGGTCGCGATGGGCGGAGGCTTTGCGCCGCCAGACGACTCCGCGCTCATTCTCGCGGCGTTCCTCCTGCTGACGGCTCCGCTCGCCGCCGCGCTGATTTTAAAGAAAGAAAAAAGCACGGTTTTTTTCGCCGCGCTGACCCTCTTTTCGCTCGTCAAAAACCTCTTTCTCACCTTCGCCGAGCTACTTCTCGACTACAACAACATCTATTTCCCCACCCGGGCAACGCGCTCGGTGTGCATCCTGGTCTTTGTCGGAGCGGGCGTGCTCGTCTGCGCGGCGGAGCTTGCGGCGATCGTTCTCGCAAAATGGAGAAAGCGCGCCGAATGAGCCTTTTTTCCGCAGACAAAGCGGAGCGGGGCAGATTTCCTGCCCCGCTCCGCTTTGTTTTGCACTTCGCTTTCCCGCGCACGACGCATTTTTCGCGCACCCGTCCCCCGCCCGCACGAGTCTGTTGGCTCCCGCAATCCCCGCCCGCGCAAAAAGCGCGGGCGGGGATTGCGGAATGTTCAAGCGGCGGGCGGGAAGGGCAAAAGGCAAGCGAGCGCCTTCGGTTTGAACGAAGTGCGGGCACAGACGGGCACGGCCAAAGTCTCGCGCGGCGTGAAAGAGCGTGCGGCGCCGTTCGAGCATTCGGTCCGAGCGAAAACGCGGGCGGAGAAAGCGCGTTTCTCTCCCATGCCGCGCACACAAAAGACGCCCCACGACACGGAAACCCGTCCGTTTTTCGACGGATCTTCGCCGAAATGCTCCGCAAACAGCCCGCCCCCGCCGCTTTTGCGGCGGGGGCGGGCTGTTTGAAAGAAAGATAAAACCGCTTCTCGGCAGAGACAATGCAACTATGCAAGCAGTCCGCGCGGAACGGAAAAAAGCAGTCCCGACAAGACAAAAGCGCAGGCGGCAGGAACGGAAAAACCGACTTGGGCAAAGGCAACCGCGAAGCAATCGCGGCGGGGCAAATCAACGCGCTTGCAATGAGGAGAAAACCTGTTTCGGCGGAAACAAGGCGGCAAAGGCGGCGCAAGCCGCAGACGCACCCGTTTTTCGTCGGGCGCGCGGGCGGAGCGCGTTCGGAAAAGGGGGACAAAAAGCCAAAAAAAGGGATCGGACTCCTGCCGATCCCTCTTTTTTCGCCTTCGCGGGAGCGAAGGTTGTTTTCCCGATCGTTCCGCCCTCGGGCGGCGCGGTCTCCGCTCGCGCGGGATTTCCTTCCCGACGCAGTGGGAAAATCAAGCGGCGTCCGTATCCGCGAACGCCGCTCTTTTTTTCGTTTCATGGTTTTTACGACTCATCATTGCCGTCGGCTATTCCAAAAAGTTATCCGCGATGAATCGATACTTACACTTTTTAACCACTTTGTGACATCTTGTCGGTTAAATCCACGATTCCGGGAAATTTTTCTTTTTCTTTACCGATTCGCTTTTTCTCCCCTTATCAACTCGGAAAGTCTGTCAGGTTCTCGATCCTTTTGCGCCCGTATCTCTTGTGCGTTTTATTGCGCAGATCTTACCCCGTCTGACCTCAAAGCGCAATCCCTGCGCTTTCGGAGTTAAACTTTGGTAAAAACCACCGCCAAAGCAAGGTCTGTTCCTCCTGCCTACTCGGTCTCCTCTTCCGATGCCCGCTCTTTCGCCTTACGGCGACGTTGCGTCTGCAGAATGGCATTTTCCGATTTGTCCGGCAACAGCTTCCGCGCTCCTCCCGCTTCTCTCCTCAAAAACCCCTCCAAATTTGTCGCTTCCCTCTTCGATCCGCTCCCGTCCGATCTACATCGGATCGACAGCTCTGCGCAGACTTGATCTCCAAGCTCGGCTCCTCTTTTTTCGGAAATTTTTGCCTCAATCGGCAGGGTTCCCGCTTGTTCTGTTGTCTGACCCACTCCTTTCGCGATCGGGTCGTCCTTGTTTTGTAGCTCTATTATACCACCGAATTTTGATTTGTCAATACCTTTTTTGAAAATTTTTAAAATTTTTTGTTTGAACCTTTCACGGCGTCAGAACGCCTTTACGTTAAAGGTCTCCAGGTAGCGGTTGATCGTGGGGAAATCGGAGGGTGTGAGCAGGAGCAGGACCTTCTCGCCGATGACCCCGTTTTCGGTGACGATGACCGCGTAGATGTCCTTGCGGCGCTCGAACGCCTCGAACACGTCGAACACCGTGGCGTTGCGGTCGAGGATGGGATACTTTTCCAAAAGTTTCTCGTCCACCGCCTCGCGGCAGGTGGTCGTGCGCAGGTATTCCGTGACGTCCTCGCCCGCCTCCGCCTTTTCGGCGATCAGGCGGTAGAGCGAATAGGAGTTGATGACGCCCACCATCTTGCCGTAGTCGTAGACGACGAGCGTCTTCTTCTCGCTCTCGCCGAACGCCTGCACGGCGGTGAGAAGCGGCTTGTCGGCGTAGACGGTGGAGATCTTCTTGACCTTGAACACGTTGGTGACCAGCGGCGGGTTGCACAGCTGGCGCTCGATGTATTCGATGTTGTCCACCACCTCGTCGCTCGGGTTGGCGATGAACAGTTCCTCCCCCGCCGTGCGGTGCACGATCGCGTTTCGAAGTTTGCCGTAGTCCACGAGCTCGTTTTCGTAGCGGCGCACGGTGAGGTTGCGGTCGCTGCAGCGGCGCACGAGGTCGGTGAAGCTGTCCGTCGCGCGGGCGTTGTACAGGATCTTGAGCTGGTTTTCGATCTTGTTGTAGCTCTTCAAAAATCTGGCGGCGTTTCCGTAGTCCATAAGCCTTTTTCTTCCCCCTCTGACCGCATTATACCACAGTTTTTTCCGCGCGGCAATAGGGTTGCGAAAAATCCCGCGTTTTTTCTTTGACTGCGCGGATTTTTGTGGTATAATCTGTGGTATGATCTGCCGCACAAAAGCGGCATGATCTGCAAAAAACCATTCGCGCGCGGACGCGGAGGCGAATAATATGTATAAACTGAACTTTGAACTCATCCCCGACGGATGCTGGAAGGTGAACCTGCGCACCGCCCTGCCCAAAGAGGTCTGGGAGCGGCTGCGCCGCGCGGCGTATGCGCGCGCGGGCGGCAAATGCTCGGTGTGCGGCGCGCGCGGGCGGCTGGAGGCGCACGAGGTGTGGGAGTACGACGACGAAAAGCACATCCAGCGGCTCAAAGACATCGTCGCGCTCTGCCCCGCCTGCCATGCGGTCGTGCACATCGGGCGCACCGCCCTGCTCGGGAAGGAGGGCGAGGCGCAGGCACATTTCTGCAAGGTGAACGGCTGCACGCAGTCGGAGTACCACGCCGCGCTGGGCGAGGCAAACCGCATCCACGCCGAGCGCAGCCGACACGAATGGGTGACCGACATCGGCGCACTCAAAGACCTGTGAGGTGATGCTTATGAAGACGGAAAACGCGCCCGACGCGGCGCTTCGGGAAAAATACGGAAAACGGGCGGGCATGCTCGGCATCGCGCTCAATGTACTGCTCGCCGCGGGGAAGATCGCCGTCGGCGCGATCTCGGGCGCGATCTCCATCCTCGCCGACGGGTTCAACAACCTGACCGACTGCGGGAGCAACGTGATCTCCGTGATCGGGTTCAAGATGAGCGGCAAGCCCGCCGACAAAGAACACCCGTTCGGGCACCAGCGCGCCGAGTACATCTCCTCCCTGCTCATCGCGATGATCATTCTCGTCGTCGCAGTCGAACTCGCCATTCAGTCGGCAGAGAAGATCTTTTCGCCCTCCCCCACGCAGTTTTCCTGGCTGCTCGTGGGCGTTCTGGGCGCGTCCATCCTCGTCAAGCTGTTCATGTTCTTCTTCAACCGCGCGCTCGCGAAAAAGCTGAACGCGGACACCCTGCGCGCGACGGCGACCGATTCCATCTCCGACGTCATCGCGACGAGCGCGGTGCTCGCTTCCCTGCTCATCTCCGAGTTCACGCCCTGCATCGACCTCGACGGATACATGGGCGCGGCGGTGGCGGTGTTCATCGCGTTTGCGGGCGGGTCCATCCTCAAAGAGACCATCTCCCGTCTGCTCGGCCGCGCGCCCGAAAAAGAGGTTGTCGAGGACATCCGCGCACGCATCCTCGCGTTTGAAGGGGTACACGGACTGCACGACCTGACCGTGCACAACTACGGGCAGAACAAACTGTATGCGACCGCACACGTCGAAGTGGACGCGCACATGTCCGTCATGCAGGCGCACGACCTCGCCGACGAGATCGAACGGGCGTTTGCCAAAAACACGGACATCCTGCTGACCGTGCACATCGATCCGCTCGTGCTGGACGACCCCAAGGTCAACCGCCTGCGCACAGAGCTGGAGCACATCGTCGCGGACATCGACCCCGCATTCCGCCTGCACGACTTCCGCCTCGTCGGCGGGATCACCCACTCCAACCTCGTGTTCGACCTCGCCGTGCCCTTCGACTGCAAACAGACCGCGGAGGAGATCGTGCAGAAGATCCGCGACCGCGTCGAACTGCTCGGGGAGAATTTCGGCGTCGTCGTGACCGTGGAAAAACAGGACCTCGACTGAAAAAGCATTCGCCGCGCCCGCAAAGGCGCGCCGAAAAAAGAGACGCCCTGCCCGCGCGGTTTTTGCGCGGGCGGCGCTTTTAAGACGCCCGCCGCGCAAGATCTTGCGCGGCGGGCGTTCGCGGCTGAACTTCGGCACGCAGACGAAAAGGACGCTTCTGCTACAAAAAACGGAAGCGGCGCGGCGGGCATTTTGCCCGCCGCGCCGCTTTTTTACAGCAATCTCATGATCTTTTCAAAATTTTTCTGCTTCGCTTTTTTATAACAGAAAAAGATGTCGATCAACGGCCAAATCCCGAGCGTCAGCCACCAGAACAGAAGTTTGCAGACACCCAGCCTCACGTCGCCGATGACAAACCTGTCCACGCCCAGCCAGCCGAGAAAGACGGACAACAGCACCACGGAAAGCGTTCCGTGCAGCTTTGCCCCGAGCACCGCCTCCGCCTTTCCTTCGTCCGCCGCCGCAAGCGCGTTCCGCACGACGATGCACTTCTTCTCCGGGAGCTTGTCCAGGAGCACTTCCATCACCTCACGCGCTCTTGCCGCCTTCATTTTTCTCAGCCTCCGTATTTTATACAAAATGTATTAAATCATACATTTTGTATCATTATATAAGCCTCAAGAAAAATAGTCAACCATTTTGTGTCTTTTAGCGCATATTTTTCACTCATTTTGTATAATACTGAAAAACGGGAGGGAAAGAGATGTTTCGGTTGAAGGCACTGCGGGAAGAGAACGGGCTCAAGCGGAGCGAGCTGGCGCGTCAGCTCGGCATCAACGCGGGGACGATCGCCAACTACGAAAACGAGATACGGCAGGCGCCGTACGAGTATCTGCTGTTGTTTGCGGAATATTTCGAGGTGAGCGTGGATTACCTGCTCGGAAGAGGGGAAAACGAAGAGACAAAGGTAAAGCTCAGCGGCGCGCTGAGCGAGAACGAGCGCATTCTGATCGACCGATACCGCCATTGCTCGCCGACGGGAAAGAGCCGCATCAGCGAATTTGCGCAGATGTGGGAGGAAAAACAATAGTCCGCGCGCAATTTTCCGCGACAAGGACGGCGCACGCAAAGGCGCGCGCCGAAAAAGGAGACGCGCCGCCCGCTTTTGCGGGCGGCGCTTTTGGCCCGCCCGCGCAGGGTTTTGCGCGGGCGGGCGTTCTTTTTGAAGATATGCGGGAAGCGCTCACGCGTCCGCGCGCTCCCCTTCCGAAAACTCTTTCGCGCGGGCGCGCCTGCGCGCGCCGAGAAAGAGGAACGCCGCGCCGAGAAGGGCGGCGAGCCCCTCCGCGAGCGGATAGGACAGCCAGACGCCCGCAACGCCCGCCGCCGCGGCGAGGGCGAATGCGGCGGGCAGAAGAAAGACCAGCCCGCGCGCGAGCGCGACGGCGTGCGAGGGAAGCGCGCGCTCGGTCGCCGAGAATGCGGCGCACACGAGCACGTTGAACGCCGCGAAGGGCGCGCCGAGAAAATACAGCCGAAGCCCCTGCGCGGCGATCTCGCGCAGGGCGGGGTCGTGCTCCCTGTTGAACAGGTCGGCGATCGGCTCCGCGAAGAAGAACACCGCCGCATACAGCGCGAGCGAGAAAAAGAGCGAGGTACCGAGCGCGAGCAGAAAACAGGCGCGTTCGCCCGCCGCGTCCTCACGTCCGTGCGCGCGGCTGAGAAGGGGCTGCGTCCCCTGCCCCACGCCCGAGAACACAGCCACGACGACGAGCGAGAGGTTGGCGGTGACGCCGTATGCCGCGACGCCCGTGTTGCCGATCAGCCCGTAGAGCAGGGCGTTGAACGCAAAGATCACGACCGCGCTCGAAAACTGCTCGACAAACGCGGGAAAGCCGAGCAGAAAGGAATCGACGAGCCTGTGCAGGCTGGGACGGGGCGGGAGCAGGCGGAACCCGCTCTTGCCGCGAAAGCAGTAAACCAGCGCGATGCCGACGCCGAGAAGGGGCGACATGCCCGTCGCGAATACCGCGCCGAACATGCCCATGCCGCAGGGGAAGAGAAAGACGTAGTCGAGGAGGATGTTCGCGAAGCTCCCGACGATCATCGCGCACATCGCGAGGCGGGGGGCGCCGTCGTTGCGCAGAAAACAGAGAAAGAAGTCGTTGAACAGGATGGCGGGCGAGAACAAAAGCAGCACGCGCAGGTAGACCTCCGTCAGCGCGTGCGTCTGTTCGTCCGCGCCGAGAAGGGTTGCGAGCGGCGAGGCGAAAAAGGCGCCGAGCACGCAGAACAACACCGAAAAAAAGGCGAGCGGCAGGAGGGTGTGCGAGAACACCTCGTGCGCGCCGCGCTCGTCGCCGCGGCTGCGGCAGACGGCGTAGCGCGTGCTCCCGCCCACGCCGAACAGAAGCCCGACGCCGTGGATGATGTTGTAGGCGGGGATGGCGAGGTTGAGCGCCGCGAGCCCCGTCTCGCCCAGCCGCGCCGAGACGAAAAAGGTGTCCGCGAGGATGTAGACGGAAACGGCGACCATCCCGAGGACGCTCGCCGATGCATATTTTGCAAATTCCCGCACTCTCTGCCTTCCGACCGACAACTGCGCGTTCATGACTCCCCTCCCTTTCCGTCCTCCCCTTCGCCGCTTTCGCCGTCCTGCGGGAAAAGCTTTTCAAGCGCAACGCCCGCCGCGGGGCGCGATTTATACAGGAAAAGCACGTAAAACGCCGCGACTGCGAGAGAGACGACGACGGTCAGCGCGATCTCCGCGGGCGTCCAGATGAGGGAAAAGGTGCCGTTGCCGCATTCCCAGACGACGTTGCCGCAGAAGTTGTAGACGGCGTGCACGAGCGCGCAGACAAGCACGCCCGCGCCGCAGAACACGCACACGGCGAGCATACAGCCGAGCAGGAAGGAATACCCGACCTGCAAAAACACACCGCCCGAAAAGCCGCCGAGAAGGTTGACGAGGTGCAGCGCGCCGAACAGCCCGCCCGAGACCAGGACGGCGGCGAACCTGCCGCGCACGTCCGTGCCCGTCATGCCCAAAATATAGGGAAAGAGGATGCCGCGGAAGGCGATCTCTTCAAACAGCCCGACGCCGACGCATTGCAGTGCGAACGCGGCGACGGCCTGAGGGGATGCGGTGAGGCGGGTGGTGCCCGCCGCGAGCGAGAGGATGGGCAGGTTGTTGACCGCGATGACGAGCGCGGGGAGAGAGGCGAGCAGCGCGATCGCGCCGCGGGGCAGGAACCTCTTGCGGATGTCCATGTGGTACATCAGAAAGAGGAGCACGCCGCACAGGAGCAGGCGCATCAGCCCGATGCCGAGGTATTCCGCCGTGTCGCCCCGTGCGCCGACCAGTTCGCCCAGCCAGCGGGTGGGCAGGAGCACCAGCCCCGCGATGAAGAGATAGGCGACGAGCACGGTGCCCGCCGTGCCGTCGCGCAGGAACAGAAGTCGCTTTTTCATGACACAAAAAGAGGCTGCCGCGTGGGGCGCGGCAGCGGGTTTCAGTCTTTGAGGACGTAGGCGACGCCGAATGCGCCTTCGCCGACGTGGATGCTCAGCACCGGCCCGACAACGCGCTGGTGCAGGTACACCGCGGGGTAACGGGAGCGGAGCATCTGCGTGAACTCCTCCACCGACGTGCCCTCGCCGCAGCGCCCGATGATGATGCGACGGGCGTTTTCGGGGATGAGCGAACACATTTCCTCCAACCGTTCGCGCGTGCCGCGCGCATTGCCGCGGAAGAGGATCTTGCCCTTGAGCTCGAACACGGGGCGAAGGTTGAGCGAGGTCTTTGCCTTGGCGTTGTTCAGCCTGCCGCCCGCGATCAGCCGCTCCAGCGTCTCGACGGTGAAGACGATGCCGATCTTGCGCTTGATGCTCTCGACGTTGCGCACCACCTCTTCGAAGGACAGCCCGCACTTGACCATGTTGACCGCCTCGTCCACGAGCAGATGCATGCCCGGGCCGATGGTCGCCGAGTCGATGACGCGGATGTTCCCGCCCACCTGATCGGCGGCAAAACACGCCGAGGAATAGGTCCCCGACAGCGCGGACGAGAGCACGATACAGACGATATCGCAGCCCCGATCGCGCAGGGAACGGAATGCCGAGAGGAAATTGGAGAGGGCGGGCTGCGCCGTCTTGCAGGGCGAGGACTTGGCGAGCACCGCCATGTAGTCGCCGTTGCGGTCGCTCGCGTGTTCCTCGAAAAAGGCAGAGCCCATCTGATAATTGACGGGCACCACGCTGAGTATCCCGCGGCTGGCGATCTCCGCCGTCGAATAGCCTACCGACGAATCGGTCACGATGGCAATCATGATTTTCCTCCTATGCTATGTCAGAATTTGCGGAAGCGCGCGTAGCGTTTCTCGACGAGCGCGGCGGGATCCTCCCCCCTCTTCGAGGCGAAGAAGGCGGCGATGTCGCGGCCGAGCCCTGCAAAAAATTCTTCGGAAAAGCCCTTCTCCTCCACCACGCGCTCGACGGCGTGCAGGGAGATCAGGTCGTTTGCGGTGAGTTTGAGGCAGTCGCACGCCTGTTCCACCTTCGCCGCGTCCTTCCAGAGGATGGAGGCGCAGCCCTCGGGCGAAATGACCGAATAGGTGGAAGTCTCGGTGATCCAGACCTCGTCCGCGGCGCAAAGCCCCAGCGCGCCGCCGCTGCCGCCCTCGCCGATGATGACGGAGAGCGTGGGCGTGCGCAGGCGGATCATCTCCAAAATAGAGGTCGCGATCGCCTCGCTCTGGCCGCGCTCCTCCGCGCCGATGCCGCAGTATGCGCCCGACGTATCCACGAAACAGAGCACGGGACGGCGGAATTTTTCCGCCTCCTTCCTCAGCCGCACCGCCTTGCGGTCGCCCTCGGGGTGC
>ERZ1643249.2497-NODE-2497-length-17080-cov-7.757122_pt1 | contig 17080 bp, 18 predicted proteins | sample MGYA00579263_ERZ1643249 | MGnify/ENA primary metagenome ERZ1643249 (study PRJEB29033, sample SAMEA4952264) | chicken gut metagenome | biome: Broiler Chicken; feature: Gastrointestinal Tract; material: Caecum | place: Ireland | collected 2018 | study: Broiler...
CTGGACACCGACAGCGAGTTTCGTTTGGTGGTCATGGCAGGCGTGGCCCAGGATGAGGTGCGGAAGCTGTCTGAACGCCTGAAGTTCGGTTTTCGGCAGTCTATCAAGAACGGTCATGTGCTGGGTAATAACCGACTGTGGGGCTATGACAAGAAGGACTGTAAATTAACCATTATCCCAGAGCAAGCTGAAGCAGTTCGATTGATTTTTGAACTTTATGCCACGGGAAAGTATGGCATTCGCAAACTCTCCCAGGAACTGACCCGAAGAGGTCATACCAGCTTGCTTGGGAATGACTTTAATACCGCAACCATCAAGCATATACTCACAAATCCCAAGTATAAAGGGTGGTATTGTGGGAACAAAACGCAGAAGCTAGATTACCGTTCAAAGAAAACAATCTTTTTGGATGAGAGTGAATGGGTTATGTATCCAGACCCTAATATCCCAGCAATAGTATCAGAAGAACTGTGGGACAGGGCAAATGAGATATTCAAACAGCGCAGTCGAGAGGTTAAGGGAAAGGCTACAAGCTATCACAACCGTTATGCTTATAGCGGTAAGATTGTTTGCGGCACCCATGGGACACACTTTCAGAGACAGTACTTCAAAACCGCCGCTGGAAAAACAGAATTCTGGAAATGCCGGATTTATCGCCAACAAGGAAAGAAGGCTTGTGGACTACCTGGGATTCGTACATATGAAATTGACAGGGTTTTGGCTAGCCTGTTTGAGAAACTAATTAAAAATAAGAATGAGATTGTGCGCCTTGTTCTTAATAGCGTTATCAGTACGGCACAAAAAAATGACCATTCGGTATCCATTGGGAGACTCGAAGGCCAAATCAGACAAATCGAGGAGAAGAAAGATAAATTGCTGGAGCTTAGTATAGCGAATGCCGTTACTCTCCAGGAATTTAAGGAGCGCAACCAGAGATTTAACAGTCAGATTTCTGAACTGGAGGATCAACTGGCTGCGCTGAGGCAACAGGAACAGCAGGCAGGAGAAAATATCCTTGATCCTAACCTGCTGGAAAAGGCATTATGGGAAGAACTCAATTTTACAAATGGCATTAGTTCTGATGTTGTAGCTGCGATTCTTGATCACATCGTTGTGAGAGAAGAAAGCGACGATACAAGAATTTATCTAGATGTTTTTCTACGGCTGGGGCAAACTGCTTCAGTCAATTTTAAGCGAGACGGATTCGTCCTTTGTAACACCTCTTCTTCACGATATGAGCCACTAACCGCAAATTGTGCTCAATGAGTTTATCCCGGGCGTCGCTGTCCCCCTGGGCCATGCGTGTTAAGCAGTCCTGTTCCTCTTCCCGGGTCAGGGCCCGGGGGAAGGACCCGGTGTTGTTGGCCAGCCGCAGGGTGAAAAAGAGTCCGTTGAGCATTAACAAGAGCCATGCCGTCCACATGGTCACCACCTCCATGGGGAAGTGTATGCATGGGCGGCGTGTCCCTATGGCTGGGGATTGTGAGGAAACAGTAGGGCATCCATCATTTGAACATCCATTTTGATTGATGAAATGAGGGATGGATGGTATAATAGATAAAGTAATATCTGAGTGAGGTGTGGGTATGAAAAAGCAAAAGCCGCCATTTGAAATTACCAATCAAATCATCAGTGATGTGGCAGAAATTGCGGAGCTGATGGGAAAATTCAGTGTAACAAACCAACTTTCCACAAACCCCACCTTGCGCCGCAGCAATCGCATTCGCACCATCCATGGGTCCCTGGCCATTGAGCAGAATACCCTATCGCTGGAACAGGTAACCGCTGTTCTCGATGGGAAACAGGTCCTTGCCCCGCCCAAAGACATTGCGGAGGTCAAGAACGCCTATGAGATATACGAGCGGTTGGACCAGTTGGACCCCTATTCTGTGGATGATCTGCTGACCGCCCACGGCATTCTCACCCGGGGGCTGGTGGAAGAATCCGGCCAGTTCCGTTCCCGCCCTGTGGGGGTGGTGGACAGCCAGGGCAATATCCTGCACTTTGGGACCCTGCCCCAGTATGTGCCGGACTTGGTGATGGAACTGCTGGACTGGGTGAAAACCAGCCAGGTACACATGCTGATCCGCAGCTGTGTGTTCCACTATGAACTGGAGCTGATTCATCCCTTTGCCGACGGAAACGGGCGTGTAGGCCGACTGTGGCACACCCTGTTGCTGTCCCGGTGGAATCCTGTTTTTGCCTGGCTTCCGGTGGAGTCTATCATCCATGACCGCCAACCGGAATACTACGCCGCCATCAACACCTCCAACGAGGCGGGAGAGTCTACGGTATTTATCGAGTTTATGCTCTCTGCCATCAAAGCATCCATCACAGAGGCTATGGAAGTGAGTGATGGAATGATGGATGAAATGAGCGATGAGAAGATGGACAAGGCCACCCAGCGCTGGAAGAAGATCGAGGCGTATTTGAAGACCCACGACTATATCATGAATGCGGATGTACGGGAGCTGTGCGGGGTGTCGTCGGCGACAGCGAATCGGATTCTTGCTACGCTTGTGGAAAATAAGAAGCTGAAAAAATATTATGAACGTGGTCTCTGGTCTTATAGATTAGAAGCATAAGTGCCATACTATCTCGATAGAAATGGAAGTGAAAGTTATGTCTTTTATGTGTTGCGTATACCTTCCGGAAGGCATTGTTATGGCTGCTGATAGCCGAATTACTCAAGAAGATACTGTTAAGAAGGAAGTGGATGGTAGAGAATACTTCACCAAAACAAAATACACACTCGCCGACAATGGAAAAAATTTTTTCTTCTCTCAAAGGTAAGGTGTGGAATTTCATTTTGTGGCAAAGTATTTATAGATGGAATGACAATAGCGGATTACTTGAGGCAGTTTGAAATTTCACAACTGGATGAGACTGATACTGTGTGTACCGTTGCTGAAAAACTTCTAAGATATTATGGCAGAAGTGAAACTATGTTCTTTGTTGCAGGATACTTAAACGATGAGCCTTTTGTTTATGATATTTCAAACAATAAATGTTCACGAAGAAATATTCGCGATGAATCTGTCACTTATAATGCACTTTGGAATGGGAAGCAAGATGCTGTTACAAAATTGCTGAATGCAGATCCTGTATGTCGTATCAATTGGACATGCTTGCCGTTGAAGGATGGTGTTGAATTGGCAGAATTTTTGGTTGACTTGACAATAAAATATGAGCGTTTCAGCTCGGATATACAAACCTGCGGTGGTGATATTGATGTTTTAATTATGACCAAGGACTCTGCATTTTGGCATCGGCATAAACTGTTTAATTGCAACAGGAAATGATTATTTGAACTTGATTATGTACTACTATGGAATAATTGAGAAAATATGTGACTTGTTCTTGCCATTATACTCCTATGGGAGTATAATGGCTTCGAGCAGGAGGTGACCCCCATGGTCCGAACACTCTACCACGGCTCTCCCAACATCATTGAGAAGCCCATCTATGGACATGGAAAAACCTATAATGACTATGGCTTAGGCTTTTACTGTACCGACAGCTTGGACATGGCCAAGGAGTGGGGAGCGGGAAAGAACCGGGACGGATATGCCAATTGTTATCGGCTGGACTGTGACGGTCTGCGCATCCTCCATCTCAACGACCCGCAGTTCTGCATTCTGCACTGGCTGGCGGTGCTGCTGCAAAACCGGGAGTTTGACGTGCCGTCTGGGTTGGCTCTGGAGGCCAAGGAGTACATCCTCCAACATTTTTTGGTGGAGTATCAGTCCTATGATGCCATCATTGGATATCGGGCGGATGATAGCTACTTTTCCTTTGCTCAGGACTTCATCAACGGCACCATCTCCTACCGCCAATTGACCAATGCCATGCATCTGGGCAAGCTGGGGGAGCAGTTTGTACTGAAAAGTCCCCGTGCCTTTGAACGCTTGGAGTTTGTGGGTGCTGAGCTGGCAGAGAGTCAGGAGTGGTATACCAAGAAAATGGTCCGGGACAAATCTGCCCGCCGGGAGTATTTCAGCGTGGAGCGAAACCGCCGCCAAAAAGGTGATTTGTACATCACGCAGATTATGGACGAGGAGATGATGCCAGGTGATGCACGCCTACGATAAGGTCTATCTGGACAAGGCCCGCACCGCCTTAGGGCGTATGCTGGATTTTGCGGTGTACGATCTGGGCTATGAGATCACCCGGTTTTTTGACCTGTTTCTCGGCTCTGGAGTGGCAGCTCGGTTTGAAGAGGGGGATTTTACCCTTTTGGTGGGGATGTCTGGGGTGGAACTGGTCTACCACGTGTTGGAGCAGGCAGGGCTTCCCATTCAGCGCATCCAGCCCCGATACACCATGGACCGCAGCGAGGAATATTGGACGGGCTGGGCCTTGGCCTACTATCAGTGGGAGACCTCCATGAGTTTTGCCGAAATCACCCGGTATGTACCCATTCGGGATATTCAGGCCCTGTATTCCCCCTATCATGAGATGGATATCCGGCAGTTCTGCGACAAAATGAATGAACTGTATCAGGAGGCCAAACCAGAGACCAATCTCAAACTATTCCGGCAGCGGGCGGGACTGAGCCAGCGGGAATTGGCGGAACAATCCGGTGTACCTCTGCGTACCATCCAGCAGTATGAGCAGCGACAGAAGAACATCAACAAGGCCCAAGCAGAATATCTGGTGATGTTATCCCGGGTGTTGTGCTGTGGGATGGAGGATTTAATGGAGAAAATCGTGTGAAAATAGGCCCTAGGTGCATTCATGTGGACATAGAGAAAGAGGAGACAGCCGTTTGGCTGTCTCCTCGTATGCTTTATGCAATTAATTCTCACCCGGGTGACCCTTGGTCACCTGAATGACCTCCATGCCAATATACCGCAGCTGTTCCACCACGGCGGCGGGGGCCAGTTCATCGGTGATGACAGTACCCATTTTCTCCAAGTGCAGGCTGGCATAGGTGCCAATGACGCCCACCTTGGTGTGGTCGGCCAGGATGAAGTAACGGTCGGAGTGGCTGAGCATGGTCTCATTGATGCCCAGCTCCGTGGGGATGCCGCACAGCAGCTCTCCGTTGGGGGAGATGCCCGTGCAGCCGATGAACGCCTTCCGGGCGTGTACCATGAGCAGGTTACGCATGGTGCAGTCCCCGGTGAGAATGGCGTTCTGGCCCCGCACTTCTCCGCCGGACAGAGTAATGCGCAGGTTGGAGGGGTATTTCCGGGCGCACACCAGGCCGTTGTTGGTGAACACCTGGACATTCTTGCCCCCCAGGAAGTCCAGCAGCCCCAGGGCGGTGCGGCTGCCGTTGATGAAGATCTGATCGTTTTCCGCCACCAGATTGGCGGCATACTGGCTGATGAGATCCCGGTACAGCTTCACCTGGTCGGCATCTCCGGCGGGGGAGACGGGCTGCTCCGCCACAGCGCCGCCGTAAAAACGGCTGATCAGGCCCTGGTCCTCCAGGTGCTGTAAATCCCGGCGAATGGTCATGGGGGAGACGTCGAAAATTTGGGACAGCTCCTCCACCTTAATCTCTCTGCGCTCCCGCAGCAGGGAGAGAATCCGGGTGTGGCGGTCATTGACCGACTGACGATCGCGTTTCATGATACATCCTCTTTCTCATGGTTGGCCCCCGGCAACGACAGCAGGTAGTCCGACAGGTGGTCCAGCCTGCGTACCTCCAGCACGCCGTCCACCAGGAGGGGGGCATCTGGTCCGCTGTGAGGGCGGTACCATACCGGGCGCATCCCGGCCCGCTTGGCGCCCTCCACGTCCTTGCTTCGGTTGTCTCCCACAAAGACACAGGCGGAGGCCGGACAGCCGGCCTTCTCCCGGCAGAGCTGGAAGAAGCGGGCGCCGGGCTTTTCCTGGGTGACCTCCTCACTGGTAACCACAAAGTCCAGCAGGGGCAACAGGTTCAGCCGCTCCAGCTTGGCGTATTGCCAGTCGGCGGTCATGTCCGTGCCCACCCCCAGGCGGAGGCCCGCCTGGCGCAGCTGCTCCAGACAGACCAGAGCGCCGGGACTGGGCACGGCGGCGTCGATGAGGGTGTTCCAGTACAGACGCTCCATGACAGGGGCGTGGAGAATGGGCTGGCCCAGCTCCTCCAACAAAATCTGATACCGGAGCAGACGATTGTGGATGGCGGCGCAGTCGCCGCCGGTGCGGACCTGGAGCAGCTGATTGGCCCGTTGATGCAGGGCCTCAAAGGTCTCCGGGTCCACCCCCAGCGTGTGCTGGGCGTACTCCGTCAGGGCCTGAAAGGCCACGGCGTGGGCGGCGTCATAGTCGTATAGCGTGTTGTCAATGTCAAAAATAACGGCTTGAATCATAGTATCACCAGGCTATCCAAGAGGCATGCGGCTTACAGAGTATAGAATTGGAACTTCTTTTTGCACTGCTGCTGCATATAGGTGCGCAGAGCGTCTGCGTCCTCCGGGGACAGGGCCTTTTTGGGAAGAATGTAGTAGGCCTTGCCCTTGATGACGAAGTAGAAACAGCGTTCCGTTTCAAACAGACCGTAAATCTGGCGGAACTTGCTGTGGGCGTGATCTTTCTGGCCCTCCAGCTTCATATCTACACCATCGGCATCAATGCGAAAGGTGGCCCGGTGGTTCTCGTAGTATTTGCGGTACTTTTTCAAGGTGTCGTCTGCACCGCTGCGCCGACGGCTGGACACCGCCACCAGAATCATCAGGGAACAGACGATGAGATAGCCAGCCGTGGCAATTTGGAACCCGTGGCGGTACAGCTGAAAGCCAAAGTAGATGGCACCCGCCACACCCAACACCCCGCAGATGATTCGTGCCACCGGGGAGAGGGAACCTTTGAGATGGTATAGCTTCTCGAAATCCGAGAGAATCTCACCCGTTAGCCTTTCAACTGCCGAACGGCGGCGGAGGCGTCCTTGGCGCCGAATACGGCGCTGCCTGCCACCAAGGCGGTGGCACCGGCCTCCGTGCACTGGGGGGCGGTGGTGCCGGGCTTGACGCCGCCGTCCACCGAGAGAATGGGGGAGACCCCTCGACGGGCGCACTCGGCCCGCAGAGCCCGGAGCTTATCCAGGGCTCTGGGGTCAAAGGGCTGTCCGCCGTGGCCGGGCACTACCCCCATCACCAGCACTAACTCCAACTGGTCCAGGTAGGGGAACACCGCCTCCACGGGAGTGTCCGGGTTGAGGGCCATGCCCCGTTTGCAGCCACAGCCGTGGATGGCGGCCAGGGTGGCGGACAGGTCGTCGGTGGTCTCCACGTGGACGGTGATGTAGTCCGCCCCCGCCTCTGCAAAGCGGTGGACAAAGCGCAGGGGATGGGAGATCATCAGGTGCACATCCATCACGGCCTGGGGCAGGGCGTGGTGCAGGGTCTCCAAAACGGGCAGACCGAAGCTGAGGTTGTCCACAAAGTGGCCGTCCATGACGTCAAAGTGGATCATATCTGCCCCGGCGTTCAGCACCCGGGCGCAGTCCTCTCCCAGGCAGGTGAAGTCTGCGGAGAGCACCGAGGGACAAACAAGTACCATGGGCCGCCTCCTTGAAATTAGCCCTGGGACACCAGGGACTTGGTCACCTCGACAATGTGGTCGGCGCACAGACCAAACTGCTGGAGCAGAGCGGCGGCGGGGCCGGAGTGGCCGAACTCGTCGTTGACGCCGATGCGGCGCACGGGGGTGGGGCACTGCTCGGCCAGCAGGCCGCACACGGCCTCGCCCAGACCGCCGATGATGGAGTGCTCCTCCACGGTGACGATCTTGCCGCAGTCTTTTGCGGCCTTCAGCACCAGCTCCTCGTCCAGGGGCTTGATGGTGGCCATGTTGATAACCCGGGCGGAAATGCCGGCCTCACTCAGAGCCTTGCCAGCCTCGATGGCCTCGGGCACCATGATGCCGGTGGCGATGATGGCCACGTCGGTGCCGTCCTGGATCACCTCGCCCTTGCCGATCTGGAAGTCATAGTCCTCGTCGTGGAACACGGGGGTGGCAGCACGGCCAAAGCGCATGTACACGGGACCCTCCATCTCGTAGGCGGCCTTTACCATCTTGCGGGCCTCCACGTCGTCGGAGGGGCACATGACGGTCATGCCGGGAATGGTGCGCATGAGGGCGAAGTCCTCACAGCACTGGTGAGAAGCGCCGTCCTCGCCCACGGAGATACCGCCGTGGGTGGCACCGATCTTCACGTTCAGGTGGGGATAGCCGATGGTGTTGCGCACCTGCTCATAGGCCCGCCCGGCGGCGAACATGGCGAAGGTGGCGGCAAAGGGCACAAAGCCCATGGTGGACAGACCGGCGGCCACGTTGACCATGTTGGCCTCGGCGATGCCGCAGTCGAAGTGGCGCTCGGGGAACGCCTTCTTGAAGATCGCGGTCTTGGTGGCTCCGGCCAGGTCGGCGTCCAGCACCACCAGGTTGGCGTGGGTCTCGCCCAGCTCCTTCAGAGCATTGCCGTAACTGTCACGGGTTGCAACTTTCTTTACTTCTGCCATGATTACACCTCCAGGGCAGCCCGAGTGGCTGCCAGTTCTGCCATACCCTGTGCGTACTCCTCATCGTTAGGAGCCTTGCCGTGCCAGCCGGCCTGATCCTCCATGTAGGACACACCCTTACCCTTGGTGGTGGTCATGAGGATGGCGGTGGGCTTTCCGGTGCCGTGGTTGGCGTGGAACTTGGCAAAGGCGGTCTCCATCTCCTGGAAGTCATGGCCATTGATCTTCACTACGTTGCAGCCGAAGGCGGCGAACTTGGCGTCCACGGGCTCGGTGTTCATCACGTCGCAGGTGCGGCCGTCAATCTGCAGCCCGTTGATGTCCACGATGATGCACAGATTGTCCAGCTTGTAGTGGGCGGCGAACATGGTGGCCTCCCAGATCTGGCCCTCGGCCAGCTCGCCGTCGCCCAGCAGGCTGTAGACGTTGATGTCCTTGTTCAGGAACTTGGCGCCCTTGGCCATGCCGGCGGCAGCGGACAGGCCCTGGCCCAGGGACCCGGTGGACATATCAATGCCGGGGGTCAGGTTCATGTTGGGGTGGCCCTGGAGGTGGCTGCCGATGTGGCGCAGGGTGAGCAGGTCCTCCACGGGGAAGTAGCCCCGGTTGGCCAGAGCGGCGTAGAGGCCGGGGGCGGTGTGGCCCTTGGAGAGGACAAAGCGGTCCCGGTCCTCCCAGCGGGGATTGGCGGGGTCGATGCGCATCTCTTTAAAGTAGAGGTAGGTAAACAGGTCGGCGGCGGACAGAGAGCCGCCGGGATGTCCGGCCTTGGCGGCGTGGGTGCCGGTGAGCACGCCCTCCCGCACGGAGACGGCGGTGAGCTTTAGGGATTTTTCTTCCGCAGAAGTCATGCAAACTTCCTCCTTCTTGGTGTTGGCTGGTGGTCAGCCTTAGTGTTTGCCCTGGCCGTAGTAGGCGTTGGGGCCGTGTTTGCGCATGTAGTGCTTGTCCTGAATGCGCTGGGGAGCCGGAGCGGCGCTGGGGTCCACCTGACGGGTGAACATGGCCATCTTGGCCACTTCTTCCAGCACCACGGCGTGATAGACGGCCTGAGCGGCGTCCTTGCCCCAAGTGAAGGGGCCGTGGCTGTGGCAGATCACGGCGGGGACGGCCACCGGGTCAATGCCCCGGGCCTGGAACTCCTCCACAATGAGCTTGCCAGTGTTCATCTCGTAGTCCTCGTCCAGCTCCTCCTGGGTCAGGTGACGGGCACAGGGGATGGGGCCGTAGAAGTAGTCGGCGTGGGTGGTGCCGTAGCAGGGGATGTCCCGGCCGGCCTGGGCCCAGCCTACGGCGTAAGGGCTGTGGGTGTGGACGATGCCGCCCAGCTGGGGGAAGGCGTTGTACAGCACCAGGTGGGTCTTGGTGTCGGAAGAGGGGTTCATATCACCCTCCACCTTGTTGCCTTGCAGGTCCATGACCACCAGGTCCTCCGGCTTGAGCTCGTCGTACTCCACACCGGAGGGTTTGATGACAAACAGACCCTTTTCCCGGTCGATGCCGCTGACGTTGCCCCAGGTGTAGGTCACAAGACCCCGACGAGGCAGTTCCATATTGGCCTCATATACCTTTTGCTTGAGTTCTTCCAGCATAGATAAACCCTCCATTTATGATTAAATATTCACTTTTTCCGCCCGTTCACCGCCCAAATGGGACATTTTGCACACCAAATCACCTGACAAGAGGTGGGTGGGCATCCCACGGCCTGTGAGACAGCGGATGCAGCACCACTAATTCTACCACAAATCTCACCGATGAACCAGATATTTCTCAATAATTTCAGCAATCCCGTCATGATTGTTGTCCCGGCAGGTGACGGCGTCGGCGGCCGCTTTGGCCTCGTCGGTGCCGTTGCACATGGCCACCCCGATTCCAGCGGCCCGGAGCATGGACAGGTCGTTGGCGGCGTCCCCCGCCGCCACGGTGTTTTCTATGGGGATGCCCAGCCGCTGGGCCAGCTGCACCAGGGCGTTTCCCTTGCTTAAACCCCGGGGGATGATCTCCAAATAAGCCTGGCAGGAGAAGAACGCGTCCAGCTGCTGGGGGTATTCCTCCAGCACCCACTGGCGGAACGCCTCCAGCGGGGCTATTGTTATGGCTAACCTGGATAATAAGAAACTGCTTGCCTGCTGCGCCAACGGCGCTGGCTCCTCTCTGATGATGGAGAAGGCCATCGACAAGGTCATGAAGAAGTTCAACGTCAAGCCCGCCGAGCTGCGCCACTGCCCCGTGTCCGAGGGAAAGTCCGCCGCCCGCAACTACGATGTGCTGTTCTGCGCCCGCACCTTCGAGAAGAACTTTGAGGACGCCAAGAAGGCTGGCACCGTGGTCATCCCTCTGCGCAACGTCATGTCTGCCCTCCGAAATCGAGCAGGCTTTGAAGGACGCCGGTCTGCTGTAAGAGACCGGACGGAGATCGAAAAAGAAGGAAACACGGTTATGATTCAGTTTAGCTATACCATTCGTGACGAGCTGGGCATCCACGCCCGCCCCGCCGGACAGCTGGCCAAGGTGGCCAAGAGCTTTGAGCCCACCGTCATCTCCATCACCAAGGAGGGCAAGACGGTGAAGGCCTCTCAGCTGATGAAGCTGATGGGCCTGGCCATCAAGAAGGGCCACGAGATCACCATCACGGTGGAAGGGGAGCGGGAGGAAGAGGCTGCCGCTGCCATGAAGAAGTTTCTGGAAGAGAACCTGTAACTACAAGAAAAAGCACCTGTTTGGATTGCATCCAGACAGGTGCTTTTTTGTTACTTTTGCATGGAGAACTGGTAGGCCTCCTCCACCCACCCCATCACCGTCTCGTCCAGGTTGTCCAGGCAGGTGAGGAGCACGTGGTGGGTCCAGCGGTTGGGGTAGGGCTCCACCGCCAGGGCAATGCGGGGGTGTTCCTTGCGGTAGGACAGGCCAAAGGAGAGCAGCAGATACTCCTTCGGCCACCCCTTGACCTTGCGCCAGGGCAGGGATACGGTGGCAAAGACATAGCGGTTGCGCAGGGAGATCTGGGTTTTCCCCACCTTGGCGGTGACGTCGGGGTGGAGCTGGTCCAGTTGGTCCCGCAGCGCCGTGTAGAGGGGGAGCATCTGGGGCATGGAAGTGAAAAACAGCAGTTCGTCGTTGGACATCTCGAACACCTCCGGATAGGGCCTCTGGGGGATGGGGCCTGTATTTGTGATAAAATATAGTATAGCGGAGCGGAGATAAATTTTCCACCGGTTGCAGGGACATTTTTCGGCAGTTTGCAGACAATTTTCAGGGACACCGTGGGAAAGAGAATATCTTTGTTGTGTGAAACCGACAAAGCAACCAGGGGAGAATCTAGAAAAGCAGGAGGAAATCACGAATTCCTGTGAAAAGGTCATTGCCAACTGGGCAGAACAATGATAAAATAATTTTTACCGAAATAGAAAGGGGGCGGAGCCCATGGCAACGCTGAAAGAAATTGCACAGCGCACCGGCTACTCGCCCGCCACCATCTCCCGGATTTTGTCCGGTGATCCACAGCTTTCCGTCACCCCCGAGGCACGCCGGAAGGTATTGGAGGAGGCGGGGCGGCTGAACTACACCCAGACCAAGAGCAGACGGGGACGCACCCCCAAGGGCGTGCTGCGGGTTGGCATCGCAGAGATGCTCTCCCCGGTGCAGCAGTTGGACGACCCTTATTACCTGTATTTGAGCGGATTTGTGCGCCAGCGCTGTCTGGACAAGCGATATACGGCAGTGGCCCTGGAAAACCGGGGCAGTGAGTTTGTGGTACCCACAGGAGGGGAGAAGCTGGACGGCATCGTGGCCATTGGCCTGTTTGAGCCCGACCAGATCCGCTCCCTGGCGGGGCTGTGCCCCAACCTGGTGTTTGTGGACTCCTCTCCCCGGGAGAGCCAGCATGACTCGGTGGTTCTCAACTACTCCCTGGGCATTTCTCTGGCCTTGGAGCACCTGGAGAAGCTGGGACACCGGAAAATTGGCTTCATCGGCCCCGAGTGGAAGTACGACGACCTGCGTCAGCGGGCCCTGGAGACCCGGCGGAAGCTGTTTGTGGAGCAGATGGAGCACCGGGGCGCGCTGCGCCGAGAGTGGCTGCTGGACTGTCCCATGCAGACCGACGAGGCCGCCATGGCGGTGGAACAGTTCCTGGCCCGGGGTGGAGACCGACCCACCGCCTTCATCGCCGCCAACGAAGAGGTGGCCATCGGTGCCGTGCGGGCCATGCGGGAGCTGAACATCTCAGTGCCGGAACAGATCTCTGTGGTCTCCTTTAATAACACCCCCCGGTCTGCCCTGTTGGACCCGCCCCTGACGTCCATCTCCGCCCATGTGGAGCAGATGGCCGCTACCGCCCTGGATTTGCTGCGCACCCGGGTACCCCTGCCCGGCCGGGAGGCGGAGCGCACCCTGCCCTTGAAAGTGGTGGTGCCCCCCACGATGATTGAGCGAAAGAGCACAACTGCCCCCCGGGATTTTGTGCAAGACTCCAAAGAATAATTTGATTCGAAGAAATGGTTGAATTTTTAGTAAAATAAAAGTATACTTTTATCAACAACAAGAAATGGAGAGGTGAGAGGACATGCACGATTGCAACAAGCTCCTGGAGGAGCTGAAGGCGGGTCAGCTGGACGAGTCTCTGGCCCGTGTGTACGACCTGCACGACGGCGGCAAGGCCTTGGAGCAGGGACGTGAGCGCAGCATTCATGTCACAGAAGAATTTATCAAGCTGTTTGGAAACCAGGCGGACGCAGGGCTGTACACCGGCCCCGGCCGCACCGAGATCTGCGGCAACCACACTGACCACCAGCGGGGCCGGGTTCTGGCTGCTGCTGTGGACCTGGACTTTTTGGTGTGCGCTGCCCCCAACGGCACCAATACCATCCGGTTTATGTCTGAGGGCTGGCACATGGTAGAGGTGAACCTGGACAATCTGGAGCCCGTGGAAGAGGAGAAGGAGGGCACCGCCGCTCTGGTGCGTGGCGTGGCCGCTGGCATCGCTCAGCGGGGCTACACCCCCGTGGGCTTCGACGCCTACGCCACCAGCAAGGTGCTGCCTGGCTCCGGCCTGTCCTCCTCCGCCGCCTGTGAGGTGACCATCGGGGTCATTCTCAACCACCTGGTGTGCGGGGATGCTCTGGACGCCGTCACCATCGCCCAGATCGGCCAGTATGCCGAGAACGTGTTCTTCGGCAAGCCCTGCGGCCTGATGGACCAGACCGCCTCCTCGGTGGGCGGCGCTGTGGCCATCGACTTTGCCGACACAGAAAATCCCGTGGTGCGTCCCATCCAGGTGGACCTGGCTGGCTACGGCCACGCCCTGTGCATCATCGACTCCGGCGCCGACCACGCCGACCTCACCGCAGAGTACGCCGCCATTCCCCAGGAGATGAAGGCGGTGGCCGCCTACTTTGGCTGCGAGGTGCTGCGGGAGGTGGACGAGGGCCGCATCTGGGCGGATATGCCCGGCCTGCGCAAGGCTGTGGGCGACCGGGCGGTGCTCCGTGCCCTGCACTTCTTCGCCGACGACCAGCGGGTGGCCCTGGAGGCCGACGCCCTGGAGCGTGGCGACTTTGACGCCTTCCTGAAGGTGGTGCAGCAGTCCGGGGAGTCCTCCTGGATGTACCTGCAAAACATTGCCCCCACCGGCGCTGTGGCCGAGCAGGCCATGGCAGTGGCTCTGGCCACCGCTGGCCACGCCCTCAAGGGCCGGGGCGCTTACCGGGTCCACGGCGGCGGCTTCGCCGGCACCATCCAGGCTTTCGTGCCTCTGGATATGCTGGACGAGTTCAAGACCACTGTGGAGTCCGTGCTGGGAACTGGCAGCTGCCATGTGCTCACCGTCCGGGCTGTGGGCGGCGCCGTGGTGTGCTGATGAAAATCAACTGAACTGAATAGAAAGGGAGCGAACTGTAATGGCTATTTTGGTTTTGGGTGGAGCTGGATACATCGGTTCTCACACTGTTTATGAGCTCATCGACGCAGGACGTGACGTGGTAGTGGCAGACAACCTGCTCACCGGCTTCAAGGAGGCCGTGCACCCCAAGGCCCGGTTCTATCAGCTGGACATCCGGGACCGGGGTGCTCTGGATACCCTGTTCCAGGCGGAAAACATCGAGGGCGTCATCCACTTTGCCGCCTCCTCCCAGGTGGGCGAGTCCATGTCCAACCCCCTGAAGTACTATGACAACAACCTCTATGGCACCATGGTGCTCCTCCAGTCCATGGTGGCCCACGGGGTGGATAAGATCGTGTTCTCCTCCACCGCCGCCACCTACGGCGAGCCCGAGTCTGTGCCCATTCTGGAGACCGACCGCACCCAGCCCACCAACTGCTACGGCGAGACCAAGCTGTCCATGGAGCACATGATGAGCTGGGTGTCCAAGGCCCACGGCCTGCGCTATGTGGCCCTGCGCTACTTCAACGCCTGCGGCGCTCACGCCTCCGGCAAGATCGGCGAGGCCCACAACCCCGAGACCCACCTCATCCCCCTGATTCTCCAGGTGCCCAACGGCCAGCGGGAGAAGATCTCTGTCTTCGGAGACGACTATCCCACCCCCGATGGCACCTGCATCCGGGACTACATCCACGTCACCGACCTGGCCCAGGCCCACATCCTGGCTCTGGACTACCTGATGAAGGGCGGCGACAACAACGTCTTCAACCTGGGCAACGGCGTGGGCTTCTCCGTCAACGAGGTCATCGAGGTGGCCCGGGCCGTCACCGGACACCCCATCCCCGCTGAGGTCTCTCCCCGCCGGGCTGGCGACCCCGCCCAGCTCATCGCCTCCTCTGAGAAGGCCAAGACCGTGCTGGGCTGGAAGCCCCAGTATGACGACCTGAACACCATCGTCTCCTCCGCCTGGAACTGGCACAAGGCCCATCCCCACGGCTACGAGAAGTAAGGGAGGGGCAGAGAGATGAACGAGGCCATTTCCAAGCTGATTACTTACGCGGTCCGTACCGGGCTCATTGAGCCCTGCGAGACCACCTGGGCCACCAATGCGGTGCTGGAGGTGCTGAAGCTGGACAGCTACACCGACCCCGGACAGGAATGGGGGGACATCGACCTGGCCGCCGTGCTGGATGAGCTGCTGGACGATGCCTATGCCCGTGGCGTCCTCACCGAGAACTCCGTGGTGTACCGGGACCTCTTTGACACCGCCATCATGGGTGCTCTCACCCCCCGGCCCAGCCAGGTGCGGGCCAAGTTCCAGGCCCTGTACAACCAGGACCCGGAGAAGGCCACCGACTGGTACTACACCTTCTCCCAGGACACCAACTACATCCGCCGGGACCGCATTGCCAAGGATGTGCGGTGGAAGGCAGACACCGAGTACGGGGAGATGGACATCACCATCAACCTCTCCAAGCCGGAGAAGGACCCCAAGGCCATTGCCGCCGCCCGCAATCTCCCCGCCTCAAACTATCCCCGCTGCCAGCTGTGTGCGGAGAACGAGGGCTATGCCGGACGGGTGAACCACCCCGCCCGCCAGAACCACCGCATTGTGCCCATCACCATCAACAACTCCCCCTGGTTTTTGCAGTACTCCCCCTATGTGTACTACAACGAGCACTGCATCTGCCTGAACCGGGAGCACGTCCCCATGAAGATCGACCGGGCCTGCTTTGCCAAGCTGCTGGACTTTGTGGGGCAGTTCCCCCACTACTTCGTGGGCTCCAACGCCGACCTGCCCATCGTGGGCGGCTCCATCCTGGCCCACGACCACTTCCAGGGCGGCCGGTACACCTTCGCCATGGCCACCGCTCCTGTGGAGACCCCCGTCACCTTCGCTGGGTACGAGGACGTCACCGCTGGCATCGTCAAGTGGCCCATGTCTGTCATCCGCATTTCCAGCGAGAACCCGGAGCGGCTGGTGGACCTGGCCGACAAGATTCTGCTCAGCTGGAGAGGCTATACCGACGAGGACGCCTTCATCTATGCCGAGACCGATGGGGAGCCCCACAACACCATCACCCCCATCGCCCGGATGCGGGACGGCAAGTATGAGCTGGACCTGGTGCTGCGCAACAACATCACCACCGAGGAGTACCCCCTGGGTGTGTATCACCCCCACCAGGAGCTCCACCACATCAAGAAGGAGAACATCGGCCTCATCGAGGTCATGGGCCTGGCCGTGCTGCCCGCCCGCCTGAAGCAGGAGCTGGCCCAGGTGGCCGACTGCCTGGCCAACGGCGGCGACCTGCGTGCTCAGGAGACCACCGCCAAGCACGCCGACTGGGCGGAAGGCTTTAAGACCAAGTACGAGTCCATCACCAAGGACAACGCCTGGGACATCGTCCAGTACGAGACCGGCCTGGTGTTTGCCAAGGTGCTGGAGCACGCCGGTGTGTATAAGCGCACCGCTGAGGGCAAGGAGCAGTTCCTCAAGTTCATTGCACAGGTGTAATTGACAACAAACGACCCCGGAGCTACGGCTCCGGGGTTTTGTTTGTCAATTGCAAAGACTTTTTGGGGCTTTGCCGTTAGGCAGACGGAGGAGGGTTTCTAAACGGCCTGATTCCGGCTTGCCAGCCTGGCAGGGACGCTCCGCTGGGGCCCATTTTGACTGGCCAAAATGGGCGAAAAGCCACTTAGGGCGTTCCCCCCTAAGGACCTCCCTGGGGTACGAGGCTGG
>ERZ1643249.2498-NODE-2498-length-17078-cov-6.815661_pt1 | contig 17078 bp, 11 predicted proteins | sample MGYA00579263_ERZ1643249 | MGnify/ENA primary metagenome ERZ1643249 (study PRJEB29033, sample SAMEA4952264) | chicken gut metagenome | biome: Broiler Chicken; feature: Gastrointestinal Tract; material: Caecum | place: Ireland | collected 2018 | study: Broiler...
GCTTTGGTATTGGCGGCGCTACGCTGGGCCTGGCAAACGCCATGTCCGGCTGTGGCTGCGGCAACGGCGGTTTTCTGAGCGGCCTGTTTGGCAACAACAACGGCTGCAACGTGAACCGTTTTGAACTGGATCTGTCCATGAGCAACGCCGCAAAGGACGCGCGTATTGGCCTGTTGGAGTCCCAGGTCTACACCGATCAGAAGCTGACCGATGTGGTGAAGGACTACACCGCACAGATCAACGCTCTGGCTGCGGAGGTCCGCGCCAACAAGGACGAGCAAACCGCTGTTAACATGCAGCAGGTGGTCTACAATGCCACGACCAGTGCCACACTGGCCTGCATCCAGAACCAGCTGGCCGCCATCACCAAGACTGTGGTACCCAATACCGCCGTCTGCCCCGGCTGGGGTAATGTGACCATCACGCCGGCCACCGCCACGCCTGCCGCCTGAAGGACGGCAGCACTGACCGCCGAGACACCGGAGCGCACGACACGGACCAGGCGGAGCAGGAAACCAAAGGGGAGGGCATAAGCCCTCCCCGCACTTAGGAGGAAATTCGTATGGTAACCATTCCACAAATTCGCATGGGTATCATGCGGTACATTCAAACGGATATGCTGCCCAAGCTGTCGGGCCTGCGAAAAGCGGGGCTGGCTGTGGCGGCGGAACTGTATGCCATGCAGGCGGACCGGATGATTCAGGACTTTCTGCAAAAGCCGGGCGTACAGTATATGAATTTGCAGGACGAATCGGGCGCCGTGGACCTGGAGCGGGTGCAGGAAGTCATCCGGAAAAGCATTCCAGCCGGGGAAACATACGCGATTCCCATTCCCGTATTGGGAGACTACAACATCGACAGAAACGACCTGGAACGGTTGATTACCTATATCAAGGAGGCACACTGATATGGATTGTGTGAGAAAACTGGTCAAAAAGAACGACGAGATTTGGGGCGAGATTCGCGGCGCAAACAAATACACCATGGACGCCCAGGCAGCCAAGGAGACAGGGGACCGAGACGAGGCCGAAGCCTATCTCTACATGGCCGGGCAGGAACTGGAGCACAAGGACAAGCTGCGGAACATGGCAAAAACCATGTTGGACAAGGCCCGCCGGGAGGGTCATCCCCATATTGACATGCTGGACGAGATGTGGGCGGCAATGGTGGAGCGGCAGGAAGACGAACTCTGCCGCGTCAAAACCAAAATGGACCAGGCGAAAAAGTGAACAGGACCGCGACGGGCGGGCTTTTGCGTGGTAAGACGCAGAGGCCCGCCCTTATGATTTAGGCAGAAAGGATGTGACGATATGCGCGGATTACCTGCACCGGTGAGCAACCTGGGGGAGTATCAGGTGAATGTGACCCAGTACAAGGGCATGAATTACCGGGCCGCGCCGGTGGACGGGGAGCTGGTGGCGGCCCAAAATATCAGCAGCCGAAACTTCCCCTACCTGAGTAACCGGCTGGGGCGGACTACGGTAGGAGATTATGAGAACCCAACGGGGTGCTTTGCCTGGGACCGGCTGGTGGTCATTGATGGGAACAAGCTCTATTACGACGGGGAGTATTTGACCGATGTACTGCGGGGGGAAAAGCAATTTGCCGTGATTGACCTGGATTTAGTGGTATGGCCGGATAAAATTATCATCAATCTGCAAACCAAGGAAGTTACGCAGATGGTAGTTGAACAGCAGGCCATTGGTCAGGCTACGTTCACAAAAACTTCTATCCAGCTGGATGCTGTGCCGAAGATCCGCACCGATGAAGCAGAGTACACCATGGACAGCAGCCGGGTGGCTATCAAGGTATATGACAGCATTACCGTGGAGGGAGGGTCGCTGAAAAAGACCGGCGGGAAAGTGGTGGCCATAGAGGACAAGGCGGCCACGATGGGAAAGTACTTTGTACCAAAAAAGGAAGGGGCGGACTACGTACCAAACACGGTAGAGACTGAGGGAGACAGCCTGGGCACACCGGATGATGCAATGGAAAACGGAGATAAGGTGTACTGCCGGATGGAGGAAGTGCTGGGGAATACCGTGGAGAACACGCCGGAGACCGGAAACACGGGAACGCTGCGCTTCTCCTATGCGGTTTTTGACGGGGCAGCCGAGAATAAAAAGTGGGCATCCAAGTTTGCAGCCGGGCAGGCCGTGAATGTAACGGGATGCACCAAAGCGGGCAACAACAAACGGCACATTGTAATTCAGGAGATTGACGAAGGCAACAACAAGCTGGTGTTCGCTGCCGGCACCTTTTCTGATGGGGACAAAGAAAGCTGGGAGGATGGACCCATCACCGTCACGCGGGACATTCCGGACTTGGATTTTATCTGCGAAAAGGACAATCGGATATGGGGTGTGTCCAACAAGGAAGAGGGAGAAATCTACAACGCCACAACACAGCAGTATGAGAAGATCACAAGCCGCGTCATTATGGCGTCGGCATTGGGAAACCCTCTGGCGTGGTGGGATTTTTCCGGCGTGGATACTGACGCCTACCAGGTGGCCGTGGCTACCAAGGGGAACTTCACGGCGCTGGTGGCCTACGGGGACGCTGTTCTTGCAATGAAAGAGTACAGTATTCACAAGATATGGGGCGACTATCCATCCAATTATCAGATGACGCGGGATGATATCCAGGGCGTGGCCCAGGGGTGCAGCAAGAGCGCCGTGATTATTAACGAGGTTCTGTACTACGTCGGCCCGGACGGCGTGTACGGCTACACAGGAACCGTGGGACAGCTGATGTCTTACACACTGGGGGATGTGCCATTGACAGCAGCAGCAGGCGGCACGGACGGCGTGCGATACTATCTGGCAGCTAACCGTGAGAATATACGGAAGCTATGGGTCTATGACACACGCCTGGGCGTCTGGATGGAAGAAGACGAAACGCAGGTGCAGCAGATGTCCATGGTGGACGGCGTGCTCTATGGAGCGGACGGCAAGGCCGTGCAGAAGATGGCCGACGAGGAAAGCGACGAGACGGTGGAGTGGATGGCGGAGCTGGCGCCGTCGGACGAGGGAACGCTGAAACGAAAGCGGTACAAATGGCTTCGGGGACGGGTGACACTGGAAAAGGGGGCCATGTGCCGGGTATGGTACGCAGCGGACGGGCAGGAATACCAGCTAGGAAAGGAATTGACAGCTGAGGGATTGCAGACGTTCCAGGTGCCGCTGGCACCGATGCGGACAGATAAGATACGGGTAAAGGTAGAGGGCAGCGGAGACATTCGCCTGGACGCCATGGAGCGGGCTTTCTACGTGGGAACAGAAATGGAGTGAACTGCACATGGCTTTATTTTCGCGGCGGCTGCGGCAAACGAACGCGGCCAACACACAGGTCACACTGAAAGCTCTGGTGGAACATGTGATTTATATGCAGGATGCGCTGGAGCGGAGAGACAAGGAAATTTCTGATCTACTGGAAAAGCTGAAAAAAGCACAGACGGTAAAACAGGAGGGAACAAACTGATATGGCAGAAAAAAGTACACGAGGTATCCTTGGCGGTATTATAGGAAACACGGTTGGAAGTGTGATTTCCGGAGCTATCAACGCGGCCACGGGCGGGGGCAGCAGCAAACCATCAGGAGGCGGCAGCAGTTCGAGCGGCGGAAGCAGCTCCAACACTGGAAGCAGTTCTTCTGGAACATCGAGGCCCAGCGGGGGCGGAACCGGAGGGAGTACAGCAGGAAGCGGCATTGCGGGAACCAGCAACGCCACCAGCGGAAGCAGCACGGCCGGAAAAGGCGGTACTGTAGGAAATGGACTGCCGGGGTCTTACTGGGGCGGAACAAATGATGGATGGGGCGACAGCCGATACTATACGGATAACAAGGGAAACTATATCGCCTACGACAGCAACAAGGACTATTCGGCAATGATCTCCGATGCGGTATCCAGGGGCGATTACCAAAGCGCTGCCGTGTATGAGGCGTACCGAAACGCCAAGATCGCAAACCAGGGGTTGCCATATGAGCAGACGAACAATTACAGCCAATATCTGCCCATGGCAAACATCGGCTTTAATGACGGCACCTGGGGCAGCAGCGGAGGAAGTTCCGGAGGTGGAAGCGGTGGAACGGCGGAAAACCCTTATCTGGACATGATGGGGGAAATCGGTTGGAACAATCCCTATGCCGAGCAAATCCAACAGGCGTTGGCGGCGCTGAATCAGCCGTATGTCTACGACCCAAACAACCCGCAGGCCCAGGCAGTGCGGGAAAACTACACCCAGGCTGGACAGCAGGCCATGGAAAACACACTGGCCCAGGTGTCGGCCAGGACCGGCGGCTTGGCGTCCAGTTACGCAGGGACGGCAGCCCAGCAGCAGTACAACAACTATATGCAGGGCATGAACGACGCGTTGCTGGCCGTAGAGCAGCAGGCGAAACAAAACTGGCTGGCGGACCAGGGATTGAAACAATCCAACCTGCAGTTGCTTCTGTCCCTGGCAAGCAGGGACGAAAACAGCTATTACAACGCGCTGAACGCACAGATGGCGGCCCAGCAGTACAAGGATGATCTATCGTACCGGCAGTGGCAGCAGCAGTTCAGCCAGCAGGAATATCTGAATCAGCTGATGCATCAGAACTGGCAGCAGGGATTGACGGAAGACCAATGGGAATTTGAAAAGCAGCAGTATCAGAACAGTCTGGCCAGCGAGGACCGGCAGTATGCCTATGAGACGGTTATGGGCATTTTGCAGACCGGCCAGACGCCCAGCGCCGAACTGCTGGCTACCGCGGGGCTGTCGCTGGGAGACGCGCAGCTGCTGGCCAACTACTACAAACAGCAGATGGTGGCGGCAGCAACCGGAGGGGGTTCCGGCGGCGGTGGCGGATATGGCGGCGGCAGCAGCGGCGGGGCAAAGGAAGAAGCCGGGTATCAGGCCCCGTGGTTGCAGGCATACGGCGACGGAATCCGCAACGAGGACGACGCCATTTCCTACTTCATCGACAAGGGGTACACGTTTGATGAATCGATACAGCTGGCAACCAGCTTCATGAACGCTTTGAACAGCGGGGCGTTTATTGGAGAAAATCAGGGAATTGGTAAAAAGAATATGGACAGCCTGGTACTGCAAATCCGCAATATACTGGGCGCGAAAAAGCCGGACATGGCCATGTCTGTGCTGGATGGAAAGTGGAATAAAATGTCTGACGAAGAACGGCAAACCATGCAAAGCGTATTGTATCAGTTTGGATATCAATATAACGGATAGGAGGAAACACCGTGGGAACATTGACAAAAATCAGCGGCGGAACGTCTCCGATCACCACGGGCGGGAGCAGCCGCGCCAGCACAGGAAACGTTGTTGCTCAGGGGAAAAGCGGGGCAACGTTGGTAAAGATCACCGCGCCGATAGCGACCGTCACTCAGGAAAAAGAAAAGGTCACAGGGCCGACCATCGACCGGCGGGCGTCCGCGGCCAAACGGGCAGAGAAACAGGCCGCCGGAACGATGGCGCAGTTTATCCGGGATTACAACAGCGACCCGTCTAATCCGTTTTTGATTGGGCAAAGGATGGATGGAACAAGGACCATCCGGGAAAAAACGGACTATGAAAAACTGATTGAGGACGCAGAGCGACAGCAGGCGGCGGCGCGCGTGCAGGGAGTGAATGCAATCAGCACGGAAGCAAAGACAGCTGCCCAAAACCGCGTCGTAGAAATAGCAAACGATATCAAGCGGCTGAAAGCCGAACAGGCCAGCGCGGCCGCACAGTATTATCAGCTGGAAAACGAGTTGCAGCGATACAACCTGGGGAAAAACCAGGAAGCGGGAAAAACGTATGATTCTGCCAGAACGCTGCAAAAGGATTTAGAAGCGCTGGACCGGGCTATTATGCTGTACAACAACGCAGACCCGATGGAAACCGAGGATCCATTTGCAGTGGCAAAAGATGTGATGGAGAAGTACGGCATCACAGCCCAGGACTTTGCCAACGCATCCATGTACGGTGATTTAAAACTCTCCAGCATCCGGAAACAGATGGAAAAGGAACTGGAAAACCTGAGCAAAGGGCTGGAAACAGAGGGCTATCAGTTTGACCGGATGAGCCAGTATCAGGACACGCAGGAAAAGGCGAAGCAGTACCAGCAGGAAAGCGAAGCGCGGCAGCAGTGGACAAAGGAACACCCGATTGTTGCATCTCTTTCGTCTGTTCTGCGGTCTCCTTTGCAGGGCGTGGAATTTCTGGAGCTGGCAGCGGAAAACATCGGGAATGACCCAAAAGATTTAAAAAATTATGTGGCTCCCAATGTCTATGAACACCAACGCGGTCAATCAGGTGCGGGGAACTGTCTCCAAAGAGATTGAAGAAAATACGGACTGGGAATTGTTTGGGCAGAACGTGGCGTCGTTCCTATACCAGACGGGCATGAGCGCCGTGGACAGCGCGGCCCAGGTGGCGGCGTTCGGTCCGGCGGCTACGATATTCATGGGCGGCGCGGCAGCGTCTTCCACTGCGTCCGATATCATCCAAAGGGGCGGCACCAGCACACAGGCATTTTGGGGCGGTCTGGCGGCGGGTGCAGCCGAAGCCGTTTTTGAAAAATTCTCCGTGGACAATCTGCTGAAAGCCAAGGACGTGACCAGCGTAAAAACGCTGATCCGGGAAGCGGTGAAGCAGTCCGGCGTGGAAGCGTCGGAGGAAATGCTGACGGAGATTTCCAATATTATCAGCGACAGTATTATTATGGGCGCGAACGGCAACTATGCCCAGGCGGTGGCTGCCTACGAAGCCCAGGGTATGAGCCGGACAGAGGCAGCACAAAAGGCCATGCTGGACAGCATTGGACAGGTGCTGTGGGCGGGCGCCGGCGGCGCGATTTCCGGCGGCCTGACTGCCGGCGCGTACCGGGGCGCCGGGTTGATGCAGTACAAGGCATCGGACTATGGACGTGCAGAACAGGCTGTAAACCGTGCGGAGCAAATTTTACATGAGAATGGAGTAACGGATACACGGGACTTTTATGACAGTATCGGCGTGGAAAATCCAATGTTGGCAGCAGCCACGGATGCAGGAAAGGAATTTTTGCAACAATCAGCCCGAGAGTATGTACAAGGACAGAACAGCCAGAAGACATCCGACACGGACATAGAACAGCAGGCAGAACTTGATAGAACAGAATCGAGTAAAGACGAAAAAAATAACACCACGACCCCGAAAAAGGTTGTGGCGGATACATCTTTGTTTCAACGTGAAATTTTAAACAATTTTAATCAAGCAAGAAAGTATTTCGTAGAATTTGCAAAAAGCCATTTCCCGCAAACGGTGGTAAATAAGGAGACAGGAAAGACAATTGGCATCAGCAGAACCGGGCTTGATAAATTCTTGAGCGGGAACATTCGCTTTGAGAAATACGCCAGTGGCTTTCATATTCCCGAATTGATTGAAAACGCGGTCAAAGTTGGTCAGGCGTCGAATTATCATGGGGAGATTCCAGGAATCCCAAGCTACGAATACTATGATAGTCCAATCAGTATTGACGGAGCGGAGTATATGGCACATATCCGAGTGCGAAATACAACTGTTGGAGACAAATATTACGGCCATACCGTTAGCTTAGTGGACAATATAGAAATAGAGTCGCCTACGCGGACCTCCTCAGCAAATTTGCAGTCGGTACAGCCCGTAAACATCAGCGACTCTATTTCTATGAATAGTATACCACAATCGGACACTAACAACAACTCAAATTCTGCACAAATTCCAGTGAGAAATCCTGTGCAGGAGGAAGTACGGACAGGAGCGGCAGAATCCCAAGCGGTTGTGAATGAGCAGCAGGAGGGAAGCAACAATGCCATTCCGGGACTGTACTGGGCGGGCAGCCAAATACAGCCGGGGATTGCGCAGACCGGAACAGTGGGATATACTGGGACTGAGCCGGGAACGGAACAAACCGCACAAAGTGAAAGGATGACTGCAAATGAAACAAGAACCGACGTATCTGGTGGAGTTGCCGGACGGGAGCTTTCTGAACGTACCGGAGAGCAAGCTGGAGACCGTATCCAATCTGACACAGGAAGACCTGGACAAACCACTGAGCAAAGCCGAGCAGCTGCTGGCCGACAAGCTCTTGGAAAGAATCTTGGGACGGAAAAAGTAAGCAGCAAGTACCTGGGCCTGGAGAATGGAACGGAAACGGCCAATCTCCAGGTCATTCCCGAAAGCCAGTGGGATGCGGACTTGCAGGAGACGGCCCGGTGGGTCCGGGACGAAACGTACAAGGAAATTGTGTTTGTTATTGGCTCCATTGAAATTGAAACAGGCGGGAAAACCAGCCATGTACGGGGCGTATACCTGACGGACAAGATCATTGTCCAGACAGACCACGCGAGTCTGACACCAGAGCAGATCGCACGGCATGAGGAGTTTCACGACATCACCCGGAGAACGCCGGTTATTATGCGGGACTTGCGGCAGAAGATCGAAGACAACTACAGCAAGGTGGAACTGGAGAATATCATCCAGGCGTATGTGAAGCATATGCGGGAGCTGCTTGAGCTGCCCGACAACCCGACCAATGAGCAGCTGCACCAAGCACTTCTGAGAGCGGAGGAGGAAGTGTACGCCGACGCCTATGCAGGCATCAACGCTTTTGGAACCAACGCCAGCCAGTACCAGGAGACGGTACAGGAGTTTGCCAGCCGGGAGAAGCAGCAGCGGCAGGAACAGCGGCAGCAGGAGGAACAGCAGGAAACGGGGCCACCTGCGGAACCGGTGGAGCGGTACTCCATGGAGGACGAGGAACTGGACCTGGATAAGCTGTATGAGCAGGAGGAGCGGGCCAGACAGGACAGAATCCAGCAAATCAACAAGCGATTGGAAAAGATGACTGCACTGGACTATCAGGAGCAGCGATTCCGGGAAAGCGGCGTGGAAGCACTGGCCGCCGATGATCGGGAAGTGCGAAAGCTGCGAAAGGAACTGTCGAAGCTGGAGGGCGTAGCAGAGGTTGAGAACAAAAAGACCGGAGAGAAAAAGGCCGTACCGGTCCAGCCGGTTTTGGCCAAGATGGAGTTCCGGGACAATATGCTGAATCTGTTCTCTATCCCGCAAAGCCAGCGGGGCGAGATCGGCGCGATGCTGGACAATTTCGCGGACAAGGTGGCAAAGTACGGAGCAATCGAGGACCGGGCCGCAAGAAACGAGTTGTTCAACAAAGCAAGAGACCTTTTATTCGACCGGCTGTATGAAGAAGGTGTCATGCAGGTACCAGCCGACGAATATCTGGCCCTGGGACGGGAAGCGGTGGCCGGTGGCCGGGTGTATGTTCCCAAAGAAGTCAAGGAGGAGTTTGGAGACGATTGGAACGATTTCCGGCGGAGACTGTTTGCAAACAAAATCTATGCCGTGGATGACCAAGCAGCGGCGGGAATTGATACCTGGTCGGCAGAACTGGCCGAAGTGCTGCCGGGACTGTTTGAAGAGGACGTGTACGACAGAAAGCAAGCCCTGGAACGTATCTTGCAGGTGGCAGAGGAAGGCGCGGACCAAAACCTTTCTCTGGCGGAATACACGGCCCAGGTGGCTGGGGAAACCGGCGTGGATGTGGACACTATTCTGATGGACATGGAACGGCAGATGGATTATCAGATTCAGAAGTTTGCCAGCATGGCCAACCTGGAAACGGAATTGCGGGCGCGGCCGGAGCTGCTGCGGGCGGAAGCCAATGAGCGGGTCCAGGCAATCCGGGAACAGAGGGACCGGACGGTGCAAAAGGTCATTGACCACTACAATGATATTTTGCAGCGGCGGACCGCCGAAATGGAACAGGCTGTCGGAGAAGCCAGAGCGACGGTGGCACAGCGGGTGCAGAGGGCCAGAGATCAGCGAGACCAGAAGATTGCCCAGGTCAAGGAAGATACAGACCAGCGTATCCAGAAGATTCGGGAACAAAGGGACCGGACCGTGGAAAACGTACAGGCCCACTATAACGAAATGCGGGCAAAGGACCGGGCATTGATTGAAGCCAGGGACGCCAAGGAGCGAGAGCGCCGCAAGCGGATGGCCGAAAACCGGAAGCAGCAGCGAGAATTACGAGAGCTTCAGCAAAGAACGCTCAAGCAGCTGCAATGGCTGAGCAAAAACCGAAACAAGGCCCCGGAGGATTTGAAAGCGGCGTTTGATGAAGTCCTGAGTGATATCGACATTTATGCCGTCGGCGCGGCCAATGAAATGAACTACAGTCAAAAGTATGGTGGAACGTGGGCTGATATTGTGGCTATGTACAAACACGCCAGGGACTTTGACCCGAACTTTTTACCGTCACAGGACTTGGAACGGATCATGGCCAGACTGGATAATGCAAAAATCGAGAGTTTTGATATTGACGCATTGCAGGACCTTTACAAAGCGGCTGTAGGACTTAGAACGGAGTTCCAAAACCGGAACCGTGTTATCGCGGATGAAAAGCAACGGCTGTTTTCCGAGGTCTATGACGATGTAGAAGAGGAAATCTCTGAGGCATCGGGGAAATACAAGGGCACAAAGAAAGACCAGTTTGTAAATCTAAATCAGCTGAACCCAATGAACTATCTGCAACGGATGGCCGGTTGGAATCCGGATAGTACGTGGTATTCCATGGCAAAGCAGCTGGAAGCCGGAGAGCGGGAGGTCCGCCGGTACAAGGTAAACGCCAGCCTGAGATTACAGGAGTTTTTAAAAGAACATAAAGATTGGGTGGCGAAAGCAGACGGACAGGGAAAGGACGCCGTATGGTATGAACTCCAAGTATCCCCGGTATTGGAACTGGAAATGGGAAGCGCTCCTGTGTATGGAGAGCCGGTAACGGTTTATATGACACCATCCCAAAAAGTCCATTTGTACCTGGAAAGTAAAAGCCCGGACAACCTGCGGCATATGCTGGGCGGACGGACCTTTGTAAATAAGGAGCTGTACGCCAAAGGAAAACGAAAGGAAGCGCTATCCCAGGGAACCACGGTCCGACTGGCCCCGGAGGATGTCAAGCGGATTGTGTCCGACATGACCGACACGGAACTGCAACTGGCAAAACTGCTGGAGGATTACTACAATCAGTTTGCAAAGCAGGAGATCAACCGGGTATCAAATCTGCTATATGGATATGATAAAGCCATTGGGCAAAACTACGCGCCAATCTATACGAACCAGAACTACACGCAAAAGGAAATTGGTACCTATGACGCCACAGCGGAGGGCGTGGGAAATCTGAAACAGCGTGTTGTATCCAAGAACCCGAGCTACAATATCAGCGCGTTTGACGCCTTTGAACGTCATGTGGACCAAACGGCGAAGTTTGTGGGACTGTCGGTCCCAATCCGAAACTGGAATACCATGCTGAATTGGAGAACTGCCAATAACAGCATGGGGGACATTATCACGCACAAGTGGGGCCAGGAAGCACAGGATTACATTACCGACATTATCAAGCGGCTGCAAAACTCCCAGTTTGACCCCAAGGATGTGGCATCGGAATTGGGAGACAAGCTGCAAAGCCAGTATACCAGAGCGGTGTTTGGCTTTAACTGGGGAACCGTGGCCAAGCAGCTGGGCGGCCTGTCCGTGGCGGCGGCTGATCTGGGCGGAACAAACATTCCGTCACCGGCTCATGTAAGACGGGTAAAAAATGAGCTTATCAACATCTATACGCCGGAGCTGGCCTACCGGGGCATGGGATACGCCACAATGGAAACCAAGCACCTGAAAGAACATCCCGGATGGACAGAGACAAGCCCGTTTTTAAAATTCACCATCGGCGGCGGCGCCATTACGGCCATGGATCAGCAGGTGGTGAAAAGTATGTGGGCCTGGGCAGAAAACAAGGTGCAAAAAGAGTATCCTACGTTGGAGGTGGGCGACGAACAGCAGGTGCAGAACGGAGACAGCCCGTTTTATAAAAAGGTGGCCGAGGTGTTTGAACAAGCGCTGTACAACACTCAGCCAATGGCCGACGAGATGCACGTATCCGCCTTGCGGAAAAGTAAAAATGTCGTGGCACGCAGCGTGACCATGTTCCGGTCGGACGCCATGGTGGCCTATAACCTGATGCGAAAGCGGATGGGCGAAGCGGCGTATTATGAAAAAACCGGTCAGACACAAAAGGCCAAGGACGCAAAACGGGCCGTTGGGTACGCTGCCCTGGGAATTGCCGGTAACTCTTTGTTTGCAGTTCTTGTAAACTTTGTAAACAACCTTGTGAAATACAAGGGGGAAAAGTACAAAGACGAAGAGAAAGATCAATTTACTGCAATGAGTGTCGGAACAGAAATGGGATTGGACATGTTGCAATCAATCGCTGGAAACGTGACAGCGGGCGGTGATGTGATTGCGGAGCTGATTGGAACAGCTATCAGCAAGAAAAAGTGGTATGGACTGGACGCGCCAGGCGTAGAGCAAATTTCTGAACTGCTGGAAAGTGGATGGAATACCATTAGCGGAACTTATAAAATCATCGCGGATTTGGCCAGCATTGCAGAAACCGAAAACGCGACAGTAGCAGAATACTGGAACCGGCATTGGCAGGAATTTGCCGGGGCCATCAAGAGCGCGGCGGAACAGGTTGCAACACTGGGTTTCGGCCTGCCGGCAAGCAATTTGTCCGCGTATCTGATGGGCGGCTTGTCGTGGGCACCAGTTGTGGGACCGAAAGCAAAGGCAGAACTGGAAGGATTGACGGATATCACAAAGAAGTCTAGTCTTGCCGACGCAGAGGGTACGGTCCTGGAGGTAAAGGTCCGGCAGCTGCTGGAGCACCGCCTGGGCGGTGACCAAAGCATGGCAGCGGAGGAAATCGCACGGCTGTATGAATCCGGTGTGCCGTCGGCCAGTTCGGCGGTGTTTGGTGATACGCCGAAAGAAATCAACGACGAGAAGTTGACGGAGGGCCAGCAACAGGTGTATGATATGGCGTACCGGGACCTTGTCAATGATGCACTGGATGATCTGATGGATTCCGACAGCTATATTGCAGCCGATGACGAAACGCGGTGCAAGATGCTGAAAGCCCTGTATGACTACGCAGACGATATGGCGCGGGAAGCAGTTGTACCCGGCTCTGTAAAGCTGACTACAGAAGCAGGAAACCTTACAGAGTTTGGAAAGGCGGACTATTTGCTGGAAAGCGGATTGAGCCTTGCGGAGTACATCCAGCTGAAAAGCGCGGACGCTGTGGACGATGCTGTGGATGCTGTGGAAGCCGGGGAGCCGGTACAGCAATCCATGGAGGTGGCACTTCTGGTGAGCCAGGCAATGGACAAGCTGCCAAAGGACGCCACAGACCTGCAAAAGCAGGAGGCGGCATTTGATGCGGTAAAGCCGGGACAGGAAGAAATGACGGCGGCGGTAATGGTAATTGGTAAAGATGATATGCCAAAGCTGGAACTGGCCTATGCCTACGGTGTCACGCCCGGTATGGTGACGGACTTTAAAGCGCGGTTTGACAAGGTCTACGGCGTGGACATGAACGGAAGAAAGATTACAGTTACCCAGGAGCGGGCGGAGGATATTATCAGTGAAATGATCGGTTATTCTTCCGAAGAGCGGGCCATTCTGTGGCAAATGCAGAATAAGAGCTGGAAGTGGCAAAAAAATCCGTACAACCGGCAGATTGCGCGGGAGTTTGTGGAGGAAGCCGGATGGAATGAGGAGCAATAAAAAAGCCCAGGCGTGAAGCCGGGTAGGATGCAAGAACTTATAGCTATCGGGAGTATGGGCCACCATACACCCGATAGCTATAAGTTTAGGGTAAATTAAAGAGACAGGCGATAGACCATGGTCAAAAGGTTTTGCTCACGGTTGAACGTCATATTCTGCACGATGCTCTTCAGGGCATCGTGCTTTTTTGCTATGGTCTCGTCGGGGGCCTGGAGGGTAGAAAGCACTTCGGAGATTTTAGAGCGGAGAGCGGCAGCAGTGGCAGCGGGGTCCGGTTCAACGTCCAGGGCGGCCAGCTGGTGGCGGTATTCCTGTAACTCCTGTTCCATGGCGGTTTTGGTGGACAGATATTCCACGGGCGTCTCGGCTCCTATGAGATAGGCGTCCCGGAGGCGGGACAGTTTGCGCTCGGTGGCGCTGATCTGTGTTTCCAGCACAGAGCGCTGGGAGCGGTCAGAGGTGGGGGACTGGTGGAGGACAACAGAGGCGGCGGCGGCGTGTTCTGCATCGTAGGCCAGACGTTCCAACACGGCGTCGGAAAGAAGATCGGCTTTGACACGGTTGGTGACATTACATTTTCCGTGACAATAGTTATTGCATTGCATGGCGTTGGGGTTGGTCCAAACCAGGGTGGTACCACAAGCGGAACAGCGGACAATTCCGCAGAGCCAATGTTTCCGGGCATAGTTGGGTTTCTCGTTGGGCTTATGCCTGGCCTTGATATTGCGGACGGTTTTCTGTGCGGCGTGAAATGTATCCTCGTCAATGATCGGCTCATGCTCTCCATCGGCTAAAATGATATTCTCATTGTTAAAGTCGCGGTATGTCCGGCCAGAGGGATTCCAACGGATCTTCCCAATATAGACGGGATTTCGCAGGATATATTCAACAGTGCGGTTTTCAAACGGGGAACCACGATGGGTGCGGATGCCCATGGCGTTTAGCTCTATTGCAATGGCTTTGTAGGCTTTGCCGTCGATGAAGTCGCGGAAAATCTTCTGAACAATGGCGGATTCCTCGGGGTGGGGAACCATCTTCTTATTGACAAGATGATAGCCGAAAGGCGCGACGCACTGACGGACGCCACGGCGGGCCGCTTCGGTCATACCCTTTTTTGTTTCGTGGGCAAGGTTGATACTGTAATACTCTGCCATAGCTTCCAGCATGGCTTCCAGGATGACGGAAAACCGGTCGTCCTCGATGGATTCGGTAATGCTGATAACCCGGACGTTGTTCTCCTTGCGCAGCAGCGATTTATACACCACGCTGTCTTCCCGGGACCGGGCGAACCGGTCGAACTTGTGAACCAGAATGGCGTCGAACGGATGCTCCTTGCTTTTGGCGGCGGCAATCATGGCCTGAAAAGCCGGACGCTTTTCAGCAGTCCGGCCGGAAATGCCCTCGTCACAAAAGATGTACTGGGGCGGAATAATATAGCCGTGCTCGTGCGCCCACTTCTCAATGGCGTGGCGCTGGGCGTCGGGGCTGTACTCGGTCTGATCGGCGGTGGAAACGCGGATATAGGCGGCGGCGATCTGGACGGTTGGGGACATACAATCAACCTTTCTGGGAACGGTGGAGATAGACAGCATTCATAATACCAGGGATAAGAGAAATGCAAAGGTACAAAGCAAAGACGGCAAAATAAACGACTGTAAACCATGAGAACGGAGTGTTTAATATTACAAATAGAGAAATGACCCAACCGATAAAATTTACAATCCCGCACAGAGTATCAAAAAGTAAAGCAATGGCACATACTATAATCCAAACGATTATGGGAACGCCAATCGTATAAAATGGGAATAGATAAACTAATCCATAGGCAACAAATTGGACAATCCATAATAAAAAAATCATTTTGCTCACCTTTTGTTAATAAGATCGAATTGTTATCTTTACACGTTCACTTTTAGGGGAGTGACAAAAATAAAGCTTTGACCATTCGGTTGACTCTGTGTAGCGCTCTAATTGATCTTCTGGAACATTAATACAAAAAACGTTAGGGATCGAAATATGATAGGATGGAACATTTATGGCAGGAGCATAGGGGCCAGGGAGAACAAGCTCTTCTAAAGAATTGTCAAATTTGGAAAAATCAACATAGGGGGTGTCAGACGGCATAATAATGCTTTGACAAGGAACCTGTTTACTGATTAACGGTATGCCGTAATTTTGACAATCGTCGAAAGAAACTCGGCTAAAATCAAGAATGTCATAATGCAATCCAAGAAATGTTCCAGGAAGAAATGTATCACTTGGGAAATTTTCAAATCGTATATTTTTTACAATAGGATACTTAAATGCAATATGATGCAGCGCAACGTGCATAGAGTGGCGAGGGCAGTTTGGGTAAAAGAAAATGCTAACAGCTTGAAGCGATTCGTTATAATCCAATCTATACGGAGGGTCTAAAATACGGTCAAAAGGACTGGGTTCCTCTAAAACAGAGCCAAGATATAAAATAACTTTATCACGCTTTTTAAGTTTTTTGAGCTGATCCCAAATAACAAAAATTAGAGCAGCACAAACAATGGATAATAAAATAACTGCAATAATCACATTAAACCTCTTTTCTTTCTTATGGACATTGATGGACATGGACAGACATAATGGTAATCGGCAGCACCTCCTGGAATATAGATAGAGCATGGAAAGGGATGGTCATATGAAAGAAATTGCCAAGCGATTACTGGAAGAACTGGACGAGCGGGAACTGAAACTGGTTATTGCTTTCATCCGGGGGCTACTACATAAGAGAAAGTGAGAGGGTGCGGGAGCGGGGCGGGGTAAACGAAAAGAGCCGGGCACGGTAGGAAAACCGTGTCCGGCTCTTTTCATTCTTCCGGGGGCAGATCGGCGGCAAGCTCCCGACATTTGGCTTCGAGAATCTCCCACTCCCGGGGAGACAGTCGGGCCAGGACAGCAATAAACCGCCGGCGGAAATCATCGGACGCGCCGGACATTACGTCGCCCATGAACTCCGCTATTTCTTCGTCCCTGGTTTTTGGCAGGAACATCTCGCCCTGGCCGGTACGCAGCCAGGTTTCGTTGATGTTGAACTTGTCGCACATAGCGATAATGGTGCGTTCGCTGGGTTCAGCTGAATCGCTGGTAATCTTTGAAATATAAGATTGTGTCAAGTTCAACCGCTCGGCAAAAGCTGTTTTTGTCATGCCGAGTGCCTTGATATAGGCAGATAACCGAGAGCCAATAGTGTCCATGGCATCACTCCTTACAGTTGGATTGTAGCACGAAGAATAATGACGGTCAAGAAAAACATGAATTATTCATATTGACAACGTGAAATATTCATGGTACATTGTGAATGAGGACTGAACCAGCGGACGGACACCGCCGATTCTTTCCCACCATCCCGGCGGCGGTTAATCCAGACCGGCCGCCGCCGGGAAATCTTTACGGAGGAGGT
>ERZ1643249.2500-NODE-2500-length-17077-cov-10.503995_pt1 | contig 17077 bp, 36 predicted proteins | sample MGYA00579263_ERZ1643249 | MGnify/ENA primary metagenome ERZ1643249 (study PRJEB29033, sample SAMEA4952264) | chicken gut metagenome | biome: Broiler Chicken; feature: Gastrointestinal Tract; material: Caecum | place: Ireland | collected 2018 | study: Broiler...
CCAGTAGAGGCCTTCCGATTTTCCGTGGCTACCCCAGGGGGGGGCTTTTCCACAGGCTCCAGTCTGTAATATTTTCCTTCCAGCTCTGCATATTTCGGTTTTCCATCTTCCAACACGGCAATATTCAGTCCAGGCTTCGGATTTTTCTCTTTTTCCTGCTGCCTGCACAGATAAATCTCTCTCACTACTTCAGATATTTCTTTTCTGATTCCCTTCAGCTCCTGTACGATCATCTTTCCTTCATTTCCCTGCACGTCTCTTCCTCCAATCTTCTCCCGGCCGGATCATCTGCTGCAGCCTTTCTCCTTCTTCGGTCAGCTCTCCGGTCTGTCTGTTCTCCAGCCGGTTATGTGTTGCCATACTGACGCTGATCAGGTTCCAGTCTTCCCAGGCCCATTCCGGATACATGTCTGCAGGATAGATATGGTGCACCACTGTAGCCTCTTCCGTCCTGCCGTACATCCTGGACACCTGGCAGACATATCCATCCAGCCTTAAGATATGCTTTCTTTTCTTCTTCCACTTGTTTCCGTAATAATCCATGTTCTCCTCCAACGCAAAAAAGGAACTGCCGCTCTCTGCAACAATTCCTTTTTCCGCAATCAGAAACCACTTTGTCTACTGAATTCCCTGATATCATAATACCACATTTCAATGTTTTGTGGTGTTGCATTGTGTTGCATTTGGTTGCATTATGTTGCAATCCTTATACCTGGTAATCCAGTATTGCCTTTTTGTGCAGCCTCCAGATCGTAGACCTGTCCTTATCCATCTCAACCGCAATATCTTTCATAGGTTTGAAGTAGATATATTTCTTTATCAGCACGTCCTTTTCGTCTTCGGATTCTATCTGTGCGATCTTTCGGAGCTTTTCTTTCTTGATCCTTTCTGTTTCCTCCATGATCTTCCATAGTTCTTCCCGGAGTTCTTCCTCCTTTTCTAAATACCGTGACAGATCGCTTTCTCCTGCTCCTGATCCTCCGCCTCCTGCTGCCTTTGGACTTTTCTTCGCTTCTATGTACTGTGCCAGGTTCTCCTCTGCCCTCATTCTTTCTCTTACGGCTGTCCGGTATTCGTATAGATCCATGATCTTCCGTTCAAATAATTCTTTGTCACACATCTGTTATTTCCCTCCGTATCTGCTCACTGGTTAACTCATATTTGCTTAGGGATTGTGCAAATATCCCTCCCTTCTCTGTCAGCTCCAGGAATACCGGGAATCCTTCGGCTGTGTATTTTCTTCCGTCTATGGTTTCTGTGTGAATCCGCTTGTACTTCTTTCCCTTTACCAGATTTTTTATTTCCATATCGCTACTCCTTTACCCTTGGTATGTATATCCTCTTCTCATGGTACTGTTCTACCTTGCGGACCTTTCCCAGGAGCTGCGTCATATGATCTAATGTCTTCTTATGCTGCGGATCCTGGAAGAACTTCACTATCTCCTCTCTTTCCTCTGACATGTCTTTGAACCTTCTTCGGTCTTTCCTGCATTTATGGAGCCTGGTACTTAGCTTACTCCGCTCTTTACAGGAAGGTTCAAATTCTATGGCATGGAGCAGATCTGTCTGTCTCTTTTCTTCCAGTTTTATCTGCTCCAGCGCATATGTATGGAGTTTCCGGCTCTCTTCTACAAAGTCCAGGAAGGATTTTATCTCTTCTGACACCATAGTGATCACCTCTTCCATTTCTGAAGAAATTCCTGCCAGAAGAAACATTCGTGGAATCCATTCTTGTCCATTAGTAATACAAATTTTTGATAGAGATTTACTACTTTCATTTTTCTGTCTTGTATGTATAATTTAGCGCCTGATGAAGGACCCTCTGAACGCCTGGTCTCCTGTATTACTACCGTATCCCCTTTATGTACTCCATACTTCTCTTCCAAGGATTTTACCAGGCTTCTTCTTCTCTCTTCTTTTCTAAGTCCCCATAATGCCTGTTCGGCTGTGGGGTCCTTATAACCTTCTCTGTTCATTCCCGCTTTCACCTCACATTCTTTACATACCTGCCAGCCCTCTGGAATAACGGATCCGCAGCAGACACATCTATTTTCCATCTATCTCACCTTCCCTTTTCCTATGATGTTTCGTATTCTATCAACTGTCATTGTTATACTTCCTTCACTTCTACATCACAGCCTTTAAAAACTGTCACATCATGTTCTGCCCTACCGTACCCACGGCACTCTGTTCCCACTCGCAGTATCACATTATCTTTTGCGACTGAATATCCATTCTGATGTTTAATGTATCCTGCTACAATTTCCTTCACGTCATCCTCGCTCAAATGGATTGTTATATTCTTTGATATGTTCACTTCTTCACCTCCAAAATGGCTGTTTAGCTAATCCCTTTCATAAAACATCCCCAGAATGTTTTACTATTCTTCCCACTGTGGTGCCCGAATAGCGGCTTCTCTCCAATCGCTTTCCAGACATCCGCAGCCGGAATATCATACTCGCTCCACTTGAATATCAACACTCCATCCGGCTTCAAAACACGCATGCATTCCCGAAACCCTTCATGTAACATCTGCGGCCAATTTGTTTCAATCTTCCCATATTTCTTTGCCAACCACGCATTATCTCCTACGTCTTTCAAGTGTGGTGGATCGAATACCACCAGTGAGAAGGATTCATCTGGGAAAGGAAGGTTCGTGAAATCACACTTGATATCCGGATCTATCACACATTTTCGTTCTGACCGACCTTTCACACTCTTCCATATACCGCTATATTCTTCTCTCCTTATGTCACAATAGACCGCTGCCGGATGATGCTTATTAAACCAAATGGTTCGTGATCCGCATGTTACATCCAATATTTTCTTTTTCTGCATATCATTCCTCCAATGCTGATTTACTTCATGAATTTCTCAAGGAGTTTATTCCTTACTTTATGCCATTTATTCCACTCCTCTGTTCCCGGGATATCTTTTGGGCTTAGCCATTCATAGGGATCTTTCTTTATACCGGTCCAATACCAAGATGGAATTCCGCCTTCGACAGAAGATGTAGCCTCATCTTTATAGTTCATGCTCTTAACCAGATCGCCTCCTATCCCACCTTTAAGCAATGATTTAGTGTCCTGCTGATAGAAAAAAAGCAGTGCAGACTGGACCAAACAAGCCATTTTCAGTTCTTCGTATGTAGGCTCTTTCCCGTCTTTTAAATCTGCTACTATTTCACACGTTGATCTCATCTATTTATCCTCCATATATTTATTTAGTTGTTTCTCCCATTTTCCCTCCCAGTAATCACTAAGCGCTTCCATATCTTCACAAGCTCTATTCCGTGTGTAAATGCTTGTTTAGTTGTCTTTTTCGGGGAGATACGGATCCGGAAGAGGTTTCCATGCGATAACGTCATCTCCGTCTACCCATTCCCCACCCTCAAATTCTGCAAGTCCTACAAATGGTTCTTCCTGCTCAACAAGTACTCCGCTCATAGTGGCCACGTAGAATCCATCTTCTGTTGGTTTCTTCTTCGCCGGAATCCATTTGTTTTCTTGTTTTTCCATGCGCCCCATCAGGTATCTGAGGACATTTATAAAATCTCGTTTTGTGATCCCGTTATGGGTTTCCATGCTCAAAACCATTTTTATAGATTCCATCTTTCCTTCTTCAGTAGCAACCGGGGTATAAATATCTCTGAATATCGCTACAGCCATTCCTTTGCTCATTTATTCCACCTCCAAATGCTTATTTAGCTTTCTTCCTCCCACTTCAACCGTTGTCCACACTCATTGCAAAAATTCATGTAATCCCTAGACATTGTGCCGCATTTGGGGCACTCCCCTACCTTGCATCCTACAGCTCGATTGTACCCTGTGATAATAACCGCTTTCGCTGTATCTCGTTCCCTTAGCTCATCGATCTGTTCCGGGGTGAGACCGATATCCTCGTACTTCTTCAATAACATATTCGCCTTTTCTTGCCATCTACATGTTCCATATCTACAGTAATCATTGCAATCGTCATTTTCATAATTGCACGCTACTGATTCTTTCCCTCTTGTTATAATCGTAACTTCACGGGTTAATCTCTTCATCTCTTCACCTCCAAATGCTTATAAAGTCTCCCAGTTCCATCTGTCCATCTATATTCTCCTCTTCCATCCACCAGTGGAAGACATCCTCTGCTTTTTTCCATCTGGTCTTTCTTCCTTCTGCGTGGATAGCTTCTAACATCTTCCCAAATGCTCTTATATATGCTCTTTTGTAAGTGGGAAAATCCGAAAACTCCTTATATCTGGTCTTCGAAGCCATAGGACAGCCAATACACCCCACCCGAAAATATCCCATTTTGTATAGAGGATTATGCAGTTTGCATTCTCCCCAGTAATATTCCCAGATGTCTTTATCTTCCCAGTCCAATATTGGATTTACGATCATTTCTGCCTTTAATTCACACCGCTCTGTTAATGCCCGCTTACGATCATTATCACTCAGGAGCATTATTTGCTCAGATAGTTTTTTGGATTTTGGTTCAATTTCCTGTCGGTTTTTTCTTCTTCCACTCTCTGCCCAACGTACACCTGTTGCCACAAATCTGTTTTTTGTATTGTTTTCCTTAAAGTAGCTACAGCAATACCTGCATAATCTTGTAGGTGGCATTTTCTTTTTTACGATTAATTGCCACATGGTCATTTGCGGCATATGTACGTGGCACTTAATCCCTTGCTCCTCTAGCTGTCTAAATCTGTTCCGGATATGATATACCGTAGGCGGTGCGTCCACAGTTGTATGACTGCTCTCTACCTCGAATTGCACTCCGGATCGGAGAAACAATTCCAGCATTACATCAGAGTCTTTCCCTCCGGAGTAGGTGCAGATCAGAGGTTTTTCGTAATAATGCAGAGACATTTCAGAGGCCATTCGTATCCTTTCTATGCTTTTTTGTTCAAGATCCATTATTCTGTCCTTTCTTCAAATTCTTTATAACAGGCCTCGCACCCAAAGCTTTCTACCAGACTGCAGCTTAGATATCCGTCCTGGAATATAGACACATTTGCTTTCAGGCAGGTCTTAACCTGCTGCCCTTTGTACTTTACAAAGTGCGGGCAGTAGGTTACTGGATAATTTTCTCCTCCTCTGCACCAATGCTCCTGCTCTCCTGGCTTATTCCAGTTGCTCCAGTAGGTTCTGGGAGACTCCCCGGGGTGGGCTTTATTGTATGGATCTGTTTCTGCCCTATGATCGTCCCAGCAATCTCCGTATGGACACCTGGAAGACCACCAGTATAAGCAATTCCTACAAGCACATCCGGTACATCCTCCCCATGTGTGTTTTACTCTGCTATTGCTCCATTCCTCCAGATTCATCTGCCCTTCCATTTATTTCATTCCTTTTTATTCCACCTGCAAAATTCCACATCTCCATCTTATCTAGTACAAATTTTTCTCTTCCCCCTTCTTCTGTATCAGTCGCTACAACCCTTAATGTACATACTTCGTTCTGCCAGAAGACTTCTGGACGTCTGTAGATACTTCCATACCGGCCTAACGGTCCTACAGGAACACCTTCCCCTTTTTCCCTGCTGCCATAATCAATCATGTCTGATATATTCCGGTCAATCATGATACATTCATAATTGTTTTTGTCCTGCATGATCATGTAGTCTTTTTTCATGTCGGTTAAGATTACTCCTGTTTTCTGATATTCAATCTTAAAATTTCTTATTTCCGGTCTGTAGATTTCCGGATCATATAGTTCTGTCATTTCAAACTGCACTCCTTCACCCTCCCAGGCTCTATATGCAGTTCCTTCTGATGGCAGCCCCCCGGTCAGCTCAATAATGGCTGCTTTCGCTTTGTTTGTCATTTCGATCCTTGCCATCCAGATAGACCAGTGGTTCCCTACCAGGTATATTCCCTCTCCATCATTCCCAACAGTCAGCCCCATTCCTTTCCATGCTTTCTTTATCAGTCTTTTAAACATGCTTATCTTCAAAAACATTCTCTTTCACCTTCATTTCTTCTAACATCTGCTTGGTATATTTATGTTCTCCAATCTGAATACTTACATTATGCCCTTTCAGTAAGTTCCACAGGTTTTCCCATTCTTTCCTGTTCAGTATTTCTTTTCCATTGGAGCAAAAATCATGTTCCGCCCAGTTTTCCAGGTTATTCTGTATCATGTTCAGAACAAAGCTGTTCTTCCCGCAGATACTTAGGTCACAGGGTTCTTTCATATGCCACATGGCCTGTGTGGCGGTGATCAGGTATTCCTGGTTGTAGGTTCCTTCCCCTTCCCGGTATGCTTTGCCGGTCACCGGCTTTCCGGAAGATGTAATGTATTCCAGGATATATCCACAGAACCGCTTCTTTTTCCCCAGTGCGGCGCTGCTGGTCTCTATGTACAGGGTCACTTTCCGCATTTTTCTATCCTCCTTTTCTTTTCCCCGAAGCCTGCTACCTTCCTGTCCACAAGCTCCGGATCCTTAGTGTCCCTTTGTCTTTAATGTTATTCCGTTCTTTTCCGGCCCGTCTCAAGCAGATCTTCTAAATATTTTCTTTACAGTCCTTTCTGTGATCTCCAGCATTGCCAGGAGCTTCTTATAACCGGACCTCTCTATTCTGCCTTCGTAGTAGGCACTGGCTGTTACTGCAGCGGCATAGTCCACCTGCTCTGCCAGCTCTGTGCTATTCTGTGCTTCCAGGCACATCAGGATTTCGTTTGCCAGATATTTCTCTGTCCGGCGGTATTTGCTCCGCCTTAATGCCTCCAGTCCTCTGCCTGCCAGTTCTCTAACCATGTCTATCAGCTCCCTTCTCTTTTTTTCCGCTATTTATATATTTCAGGTATATATCCATGCTCCCGGCACAGTTTCCGGAAATCTCCCAGGAGACTTTCCCGGTATTCAAACACTTCGGTTGTTGCATATCCGGCCGCATAGAGATCGTCCCGGATCACATACCATCCGGCGCCCACCTGCTGCCGTAGGTAATCGTTAAATCGCAGACTGTTCCCGTCATATACCCGCAGACCTATAGTCTTGTCCATGATTGTTTTCGGTCTTTTCATACTCCTTATAACCCCTTATGTTCATTTTTATGTTCATAATCCAGAAAGAGGGCATATCCGTTGTAATACTGGATCCGGAACTGCTCTGCTTCCTCCCTGGTTATGTATTTTCTCCCATACAGTTCTTTCATGTTCCGCCATACAGGCCAGGGGATAAAAGCCTCCATGTCCGGGAACCCTACGCATACCCCTGAGGAAGCTCCGGCCCGGCAGAAGTTCTCCAAGGTCTCCCACTGGGTCTTTGTGACCACATTCTGGTTTATCCTGTCCGCCCCGGTGTGCTTGGCTTCAAAGCAGATCCCCCGGCCGTCTGCCAGGATCCCCATGAAGTCCGGCTGTGCGTTTGCTATAAACCTTCCGGTAAAGGTTCCGTCCCGGTATGTACGGGTTGTCCGGAATGGCTCCGGTATCTTTTCCACATAAGCCCTTCCTTGGTCCCGGTAATATCCACAGGCAGCCTTGATCCTGCCCTCTAACCTCTGCCCATCCGCATTGTTCCGCATGGAGGCAAAACTGCCCTCCGCTCTTGATTTTACTGTTGCTCGCTCGTTTCGGCGCTTTGCCTGGAGGGCGCTATATTCTTCCTCTGTTAAGTGCAGGCTCATACTGCTTTCTCCCTTCTTTTTTCGTTTATCCCATTTTTGCCTTCATCCCCGGGAATGGGATAACTTTCATACCAGTATTGTTCTCCCCATTTTGTATGTTCCCGGTACAGTCTGTAGATGGTCAGATCTGTAGTAACATCTCCCAGGCATTCCCATTCACTGTCTATCCTTCTCCCCGGTGGGATGGATCTTGCATTATCCCAGGCCTCCCTTAGATACCATGGGATCTCATATCCTTTATTTTCTTTTGCCATGGCTTCCGCCTCCCTTCTCTCTTGGCTTACCTCTCTGCCTTGCCTTTCTCTTCCTGTTCTTTTTCCTGTCTTTCAAAAGATTCCTCTCTCCTTCCTGCTGCTGGTGCTCCAGCCTTAGTAATGTATAGCTCCTCAGCTTATGCCCGGTGACCGGGTTTATCCCTTCAAAGAAGGCATTCTTGTCCAGGTAATACCCTTCCGGGATCTTGATATCTTTCCATGTCTTCCACCTGTGATATTCTTTCTTCTCCGGCTCCGGTATCGGCAGATTCCGGGAATGGGAATAGCTGGTTTCCCGGAGGCGGTTGTCTGTCTTTGGTGTCTTGGTTATGTATGCGGCCAGATCCCTGAACTCTCCGTCTGCTTCCAGGTGCCGGATATCCACCTTCCCATACTTCCATGCTTTCCGCAGGATCAGGTCACTGTCCGGGATCCGGTTGATCACCAGATGGATATGCCACCCGTTCTTTGTGCCGACCTCTATGTTCCGCAGCCACTTTACTTCATAACCCTTTTTCCGGTATTCCCGGCGGACCGTCTTCAGGAACTCATTTCCGAAGTGACCTTTTGCCGTATCCATGTCCGGAGGCCGGAGATCCTTTTTGTATGTAAGGGTGACCAGATAATCGTTTACCTCGAAGTGTTCCCGGAGGCGGTGCCTGGCTACCCGTTCCCGGTTCCTCTGGTTCACCTTCTCCATCTCCTCCGGGGTGGGCTTCTTCCTCTTCACCCTTCCCTGGCCGGGAGCCCCATATCTGGCAGTATGGTATTCGATCACCTCTATGGCATTTCTAAATCTCCATGTCTTTTTCAAAAAGCCCATACTTTCCGTACCTTTCTGGTATTTTTGTGTCCTAAGTCTAATACGTTTAACAAGTCCGGAAGGCGGTGCTTATGGCCGCCATTTCCTGCTTGTTCCGGCAGGGCTTTTTCGGTTTTCAGGGTGCAAAAATCCTGTAGATCTTACAAAAAATCCATGCCGGGGCTTGTTTTTAAACCGCTGGCATGGTAATATATACATGTATATTTTGTTCCGCCAAGCGGTCCGCCTCAGGTGTTTGCGTCACCTGGGGCATTTTCTTGTTCTTTTTTCCGTAAAAGTATCCGGTATTCCTGGACAGCCGCAAAAGCTTTGTAGCAGGCTTCCATTACTTCGTCTTTGGGTTCGGATCCATTGGTTATGTAATCTTCGCACGATTCATACAAATCCAGCTCGATCTGCAAGGCTTTATCAGCGTTCATTTTTTCATCTCCTTTTCCTTTCACATGACCCCTGTTTTCAGTTCTGCTGCCCTCTCTGCGGCTCTTATCTCCGCAAGCCTGAATTTCTCCAGGCCTGCGGTATCGAAAAGCAGTGGGCTCCTGCTGTTTCTGGGATTGATCCGGAAGGCAAAGGTCTGTCCTTTCGTGGAGGCCACCCGGTTTAGATAATCCCGGGTGAAGCCCATTCCCATAAGTTCTTTCTTGCTCATTATTGGTTTTGGATATTCCATTTCGCCGTCTCCTTTCTTCTATCTGGCATATCTGGCAATTCTTCCCCAGTCTGCGTCTTCTTCCTTCAGGTCTTCTATATTTCGTAGCGGTATCGGTTTTTTCAGCCTCCATATGTATGTCACATCTCCGCCTATTTCTGTCTTGTGCGTCAGGTCCTCATTGTAATCATCAAATGAGATGTATCCTTTTCCGCATAATCCATACATTTTCCCGTTGATCTCCGTGACCAGCCACCTCATATCATCAAAGCACTGGATCACCATGCCACTTCTCAGGCTGTCTTTGGATCCTTTCACGATATTCAGAAGCTCCGGAGGCTTTGCTTCCTCGGACTTTCTTGTCGGCGGCGGGATCTTTACAGGAGGAGCTGAACAAGGTATAACTTTCTTCTGGCTGAACCAATTTTTTATCCTCTGTTTCTCCTCTTCGGTCTCCTTGGTGATGATATATTCCAGGCGTTGACAGCCCATACTGTTCCTTATGCCGTTGCACATCTTCACTCTCCATCCGTCTTTCAGGTACTCTTCCAGATCTTTTATGGACTTCTGGGAATCATATTCTGTCCTTACTACTTTTTCCATAAGGCTCTCTTTTTTATTTGATCTGAATTTCCTTTCTTATTGTGTATTTTGTACAGTCCAGTAAATGATTTGCGTCCCCTACTGTGACTTCATGTTTTTTCATGACCTGCAGGATCTCTTCAATAATCTCATTGGCTTCCTCTGTTTCCAGGTTATCGAAAATTTCATCTGTATGATCATGTGCAGTTATTATCAATTCCTTTTCACCTTCTTTCTGTGTCCGTGGTATAATCTCCTTACAGGCTCCTGCCAGAGCCGAGTATTATGAAAGGAGATTCTTACATGGAAAAATCTTTAGAAAATCTCAAATCTTTAGTAACCCGTGGTATGATCCAGTCAATTAGCGCTTATAAGGAACTATTTAGTTCTTCTCCAGAAATTTCTATTGCACTGGCTTACCTAAATTCTGCGACATCTTATTTTGCCGCTGCTGAAGCGCTTTACTATTCGAATGTCGAATATTTTGACAGTCAATTCACTTCGGATATTTTTGAACGATTTAGCATTTTTGAAAAAGAGTTTCTTCAAAGTGTCCAAAAAAATCATTCTCATCAATGGACTGACATAGAATTTCAGCATTTACGCAATTCATTTATGTCTTCTCCATTTGCCTTTGAAAACGAAGATCTTTTTCCTTGATCGGGGCGGGGAGTTTGTCTCCCTGTCTCTTTTAATTTCATTTCTTAGTAAACGCATTTCTTCTTGCATACCGTGTATAAGTGCAGTTTGGTATTTTATTTCCTTCGCTATGTATGAATCTGGATTAATACTCACCTGATTTTTTTCTTCTTTACAGGCTTTTTCTGCTTCATCTCTTTCTCTCTGGGCAAATCTCTCTATTGCTTCTGAAATTTTGTCCATCCCTAATCACCTCCATATCTGTGAATCTCCATCATTGATCTACTTAATTAATACCGAAAATGCTAATACTGCTACTGCCACTGCAAGCACTATGTTTATTTTCACACATCTATCAATTCTTAAATTGGTCTTCATATTCATTTCCCAGAGCGTTTGATATGTCGGTATTTCTATCTCATTGATATCAATAGTTCTGGGAACTTCTGTCTTAAACCCTATCAATTTGCACCTCCTATTTTTCCTCATAGTAATATCTCTAATAAAATCTGAAATATCACTGTTGTTACAACAGTTACAACAATGGATATCAAAATATCTTTTTTAGATATTTTTCTCACCCCTATTCATATACTTAACTTCTACTTCTTCTGCTACTGCGTTTGCAAAAAATTACTATGAAACAAAAACTGAAATTGAGAAGGAATGTAGCAAGTACCAAGAGAACGGGGAATCTTAATGCCCTGTAACATTCCAGCGTTTTTTCCGTAGACGCTGGAATATCGTCATAGTATTTGCTATCTTTAGAAGCCTTATTTAACATCTCCACATGTTCGATAAGGCTTCTTCTGACTTTCCTTAACTCCTGAAATCTCTTAATCATCTGGATCATCTCCTTTCATCTCTACATCTCCGTCAGGCAGCGGAGGCCGCCCAAAATATCCCCGGAGCCTATTGATCGTCTGTTTATCTATCGGTGTCTTTCCGGTTTCGCACAGCTTTTTGGTTTTCTCCAGCTCATGATTTAACCGTTCCACTTCTTCCCTATATGCCTTGGCCTGTTCTATAAGCTGTCCCATTTTCCTCATTGTCTTATGGAAACCTTTGATACCGACCTTTGCACATCCATCTGAGATTTTTTCTTCTGTCTTATCTTTATTGGTGCCATATCTTAGCTTCATTTCTAAAATCCTGTTCCGGAATGCTTTATCTGTCTCGTAAAGGATTTCATTTATTTCCATGTAACTCAGGTTCTTGCTCATCAGCAGCTTTACAACCTCTGCTGCGATCCCTTCATTTTTGAAGTTTGAAACAAATTCCCGGTCAGATTTTGCGTCTGGGATTTCATATGGTTCTTTTGGTTCGTTTCTGCTCCGCTCTTTTTCCAGGTTCTGTACTCTTTTTGCTCTTTCCGCATTATTCATCTCCAATCACCTCCCTTTTCTCGTATACTTCACAGCACCAATCATCTGCCATCAGATCGTCAGCTGACGGGTCCCATCTTCTTATTGCACTGTCCAGTTCTCCGCAAACAAACACCAGAATCCGACAGGCATCATACCCATTCGTTGGTTTGATCATTGCGAAACGTCCTCTATCGCTTCGCCCTTCTGGATTCCGTTCTGATTTCCGATAGATTAATCCATTATTCTTTAATGCTTTTTCAACTGCTTCATGTATGTACATCTCTAAATACCTCCTTGCCCTGATTATCATATAAATCTTGCTAATAATGCTCCTGCCAAAATTGGTAATTCTGCAACCCAGCACCAGATAATAGCGTCCAGATCATTGAACTTACTTTTTACCGCTTTTCTAATCCCATTCGCAGCTATAAAGATACCCGTAATTATCAGTAAGGTGCATATGCAGGCCATAACTCACCTCCTGTCCTGCTGCCCTGCCGCTGTGATACCGTACAGTTCATTGGGTTCTACCCCCAGAGCGTTTGCGATTTTAGGAATATGTTCAATTCTTATTAATTTTCTTCTTTCATTAAGCATATTGCTAAACTCCGCATCACTAAATCCAGCTCTTTCTGCAACTACTTTTTGCTTCATGCCCTTTTCATTCATAATTAGTTTTACATTGTTTACAACATCATCATATGTCGCAGCTTGCAATATTCTCACCTCCTAAAGTACGCATATTGCGTTCTTTTTCTTGATTATATTCTCGTTATGCATACTTGTCAATAGTTTTCTATAAATAAAATTCGCATATCGCAAACTTTTTTATTGACTTTCCTATACTTAGGTGATACGATACGCATACAAGGAGGTGTTTTAATGGCCTTTAAAGATAGAATAAAAGAAGCTCGCCTAAGCAATAAATTTACCCAAGAGCAATTAGCAGAAAAAATAGGTGTGGCTAAATCTACACTTGCTGGCTATGAGAGTGGTAATCGTGAGCCCAATTTGGAAACTACCATAAAACTGATGTCTGCCCTTAATGTAGACGCAAACTATTTATGGCAAGACGAAATAAGCTTTCCTGTAAAAGTCTCATATGAAGAAATGGAACACATTAAAAAATACCGTTTTATTTCTAACCATTCTCCTTCTGGTTCTAAAGCGATAGATTTCCTTATTGATCACGAGTATACAGTGGCACAGCAGCTCTATGAGAAGGATAAGCGTATTACCGAACTGGAATCCAATCCGGTTGTTGTGGAGAAAAGAGAGGGTGCTATCTTGCGTATGTACTCTTACATACATAAAATAGCCTGTGCCGGGAATGGCTTTTATTTTGATGATATACCGACAGACACAATAGAAGCCCCTTACAAAGAAGGAGCCGACTTTATCGCTGGTGTTAATGGTGACAGTATGGAACCGACTTTCAAAGATGGCGATCTGGTTTATGTGGAAAGGCGGCAGATTATAGATATCGGAGATATTGGTTTATTCATTCTGAACAATGAATGTTACATAAAAGAAGCCGGAGAGGAAGGTCTTATCTCTCATAACCCAGAGTATGACATTATCCCCGGAACAGATCAGATACAATGTATTGGGAAAGTATTAGGAAAGGTAAATGCCTAATAAAATAAAAAGAAGAGGTGGTTTTTATGGCAAAAGAAAAAGAATTATCAGATTACAGGAAATTTACCGCACCTGCAGAATTGCATAAGGCAGTTAATACTCTTCGGGGTATCGTTGCCGGTATCACAACGGACAATAAGATAAGTGACGATGAAGTAAACGAACTCTCTCATTGGTGTGTCTCTCATTATAACCTCATCAATAAGCACCCATTTAACGAGCTTATCCCTCTTATTGAATCTATATACAAGGATGGGATCGTGACCGAAGAAGAAAAAGGCGACATAGTATGGCTCTGCAATAATTTTGTTTCAGATTCTGACTATTATGATCTTGTAACTTCTTCCTTGCAGTTTCTCTCCGGATTAATCCACGGTATCATGGCAGACGGGGAAATATCTGATAAAGAAATCTCTACTTTGAAATCATGGATTCGTTCTAATGATTTTTTGACTGGCTGCTATCCTTTTGACGAGATAGAAAGCCTACTGCTCACCATTTTAGAAGATGGGGTAGTTACTGATGATGAAAGAAATATCTTAAAAGCATTTTTCAGTAATTTCATTGACTTAAAATCATCCTACAACCTGAACTCTCCTGAAATGGAAAGTTTGAAAAAACAATACAGTGTTTCCGGAATCTGTGCAGTCTGCCAGGAGATTGATTTTAAAGAGAATGTATTTTGCTTTACAGGCCAGTCTGAACGAGCTAAACGAAATGAAATAGCCTGGACAATCGGAAAACTCGGAGGTATTTTCCACCCAACCATTACAAACAAAACCCGCTATCTGATTGTAGGAAACAAAGGAAATCCCTGCTGGGCGTTCTCCTGTTATGGCCGTAAAATCGAACAAGCGATAGAGCGCAGAAAATCCGGGCAGCTTCTCACTATTGTTAATGAGGTAGACTTCTGGGATATTGTAGATGATTTGCAGTAGCAGAATTATTTTCATGCGGAATCTGATTAATTTTATAATATTACACTGGATAATTTCATAGAAAAATACATTCCAAATTGCAAACACTAAGAATTTTAAAATAACTATATCTAAGAAAGGATATACTATAAATGGCATTGGATATCAAAAGAATCCAGGAACTTCTCAGCTCCGGCAGGATAAAATGGTCCCGGCATGCGTTAAAGCGTATGAGGGAACGAAAAATTTCTGTGGACGACTTTTCAAACTGTATTGCTTCCGGAGAGATTATTGAACAGTATCCGGATAGTCATTATCATCCGAGCTGCCTGATTCTTGGGGTAAGTGTAAATGGCAAATACCTACATGTCGTAATAGGCTGCGATAATGAATATGTTTATGCAATAACAGCTTATTACCCGGATCCCAACGAATGGGAGCTGGATATGAAAACAAGAAAGGGGCATTGATTATGTGTGTATTTTGTGGCGGAAAATTAGAAAATACCATGACAGACTATGTGGAGAAAATTGATAACTATGTGATTGTGATCAAAAACGTACCCTGTGAGAAATGCCATCAATGCGGTGAAGAATACTTTTCTGATGAAGTATCCAGAAACATTGAAAAAATCCTGGATACTATCCAGAAGATTTCCAGTGAGATTACAGTGACCGTAATTGATTACGATCAGGCAGCTTAGTAAAATGAAAAACCGCCCCGGTACGCCAATACCAGGACGGCCATGGATATATCCGAAGATACTCCAATAATGAGCAATATTATTGTATCATCTTCGGAACAGCCACGCAAGAGAACGTAAGTTCCCTGGCTGTTATTTTTATACCCTTTTTTAAGAGATGTTTTGCCGGTTCTGGCAAATTATAAAATTATAAGGAAGGTGATACTATGGCAACAGCTAAATATAAAAGAGGAAAAGACGGTTATTTCCAGGCAAAGGTCTGGGACGGTACATATCTGGAGAACGGGAAGAAACACTATGTCCCCCTTCGCTCTAAGAAATCCAGCAAGGATCTGGAGCAGAAAGTCCAGGAGTATAACGAAAATGTCAGGAACCGGAAGAACATCCGGAGGTCTGACGTAACCTTTATTGAATATTCCACAAGATGGCTGGAACTCTTTAAAGGCCAGAAAGAGAACAATACCAAGGCCATGTATAAGAATATTATAGAAAAGCATTTTATTATCCTGGATAACACCAGGCTCCAGGAGATCGACCGGATCCACCTGCAGCTTCTTCTTGGCCATGCCGCCGGGAAACTCCGGACCCAACAGCAGATCCAAATGACTTTTAAACAGGTCCTTGGCTCTGCCGTGATCGACAGGCTTTATCCATCCAACGTTTACGAAACCATCTGCCAGAACATGGATAAGATAGATTATACCCCGGCGCCTAAGCGTCCCTTGACGTCTGCGGAAAAGAAAGCCGTCTTCCAGGCAAACTATAAATATGAGCAAGACAAGATCTTTGTCTATCTCCTGTATGGCTGCGGTCTGCGGCGGGAGGAAGCCCTGGCTCTTACCATCTTTGATTTTAACTTTTCCAGGCATACCGTAAGTATTAATAAAGCTTACGAATATACAAAGAACGCTCCAGGCCAGAAAGGGACCAAAAGTAGCAACGGGATCCGGGAGCTGCCTATCCCCAGTAAAGTGTTATCTGATGTGGAAAACTACGTGAATCACGTCCGTAAATGTGGACGGACAAATATTTTTACCATGCGTGGCGGTAAGCCCGTTTCTAAAAGCTCCTATGATAAGATGTGGGCGAGAATACTAAAGTGTCTGCAAAACGTCTCTGAGGAGCCAATTACAGGCCTGACGGCCCATGTATTCCGACATAACTATTGTACAGAGCTGTGCTACCAGATCCCCACCATATCCATTAAGCGGATCGCCCAGCTCCTGGGAGACTCTGAACGCATGGTCCTGGAAGTGTATAACCATATAATCCTGGAAAAAGAAGACGCCGACAAAGCTGTGAATAATGCTCTGAATTTTTGATAAGAGCTGCGTCGATCTCCTTGTGAGATTGTGGATTGAAACTGAGATGAAATTGAGACATTGAGATGGAAATGAGACATTTAAAAGGCATTTATACGGCATTATACAGCAACAGACCCCAGATAACGAAAATGGCTGAAACACCTTATTTTATCAGTGTTTCAGCCATTTTTATTTAGTGAAGCATCGGGGATTCGAACCCCGGACAACTTGATTAAAAGTCAACTACCCAAACTTCTGATTTTCCCTTAAAATAAAGGGATTTCTGAATGTCTCTGAGATATAAATGAGACATTATGATTTTATGAGATTATTTTCTTTTTGTCAATCCCATTTTTATTCTTTCTTTTTGTTATTGTAAATTCACAGTTTTGATTGATGATTATTAGTCAAGTTGCATATATCTCCCCGGTTGTATACCGGGGAGTTTTTTTATTTCACTCTGATTTTTTGTCCTGCATAAATCAGATCCGGATTACCGATACCATTCCAGGACTGGAGCTGAGATATTCCTTTCTCCATACTCTCCAGCTTGCAACTGGGGAATACTTTTATT
>ERZ1643249.2501-NODE-2501-length-17072-cov-8.728859_pt1 | contig 17072 bp, 12 predicted proteins | sample MGYA00579263_ERZ1643249 | MGnify/ENA primary metagenome ERZ1643249 (study PRJEB29033, sample SAMEA4952264) | chicken gut metagenome | biome: Broiler Chicken; feature: Gastrointestinal Tract; material: Caecum | place: Ireland | collected 2018 | study: Broiler...
TAATACAGTATATAATTATAAACAGGTTTTCATGAGAAAGGAGTAAGTGAAATAAAATAATGATTTCACTATTAGTTTTAGTAATACTAATTTTTGTAAATGCATTTTTTGCAGCGGCAGAAATAGCATTTATATCTTTAAATGATGCAAAAATAGATAGGCAAGCAAAAGAAGGAAATAAAAAAGCAAAAAAAATAAAGAAAATGCTTAAAGAGCCAAGCAAATTTTTGGCAACAATACAAATAGGAATTACATTAGCAGGATTTTTATCAAGTGCATTTGCAGCAGAAGCGTTTGCCAGTGAGTTAGCACCAGTTTTAAATGAGTTAATACCACTAGGAATATCAGCTTGGCACACAATATCAATAGTTATAATAACAATAATTCTTTCATACTTTTCACTTGTATTTGGAGAATTGGTTCCAAAAAGAATAGCTATGAAAAGCCCAGAAAAGATTGCTTTTGGAACAATTGGAATTATTAGATTTATACATATTGCAACATTGCCAATAGTAAATTTCTTAAATTTTTCAACAAATATGGTATGCAAATTATTTGGAATAGGACCACAAGATGAAGAAACTGTTACAGAAGAAGAAATAAGAATGATGGTAGATGTTGGCGAAGAAAAAGGATCAATTGAAGAAGAAGAAAAAGAACTTATAAACAATGTGTTTGAGTTTAATGATAAAACAGTATCAGAAGTAATGGTACACAGAACAGAAGTATATGCAATAGATTTATCTTCAAATGTTGAAGATATACTATCAGAACTTAAAGAATATAAATATAGCAGAATTCCAGTATATGAAGAAAGTATTGATACTATAGTGGGAGTACTTTTTATAAAAGATTTATTAGCATATGCATATTCAAAAAAAGAAGTAAAAATAAAGAAAATTATGAGGCCAGCATACTTTGTATCAGAGAGTAAACCAATAAATGAATTTTTTAAAGAAATGCAAAGAGATAAACAGCAATTAGCAGTTGTATTGGACGAATATGGTGGAACAGCTGGAATTATTACAATGGAAGACATAATAGAAGAGCTTGTTGGAAATATATTTGATGAATATGATGAAGTGGAAAAAGAATATGAAAAAATAGATGATAACACATTCATGATAGATGGAAGTGTTAGCATATATGAATTGAGAAAAATTTTAGGTGTAGACATTCCAGAGGGAGATTATGATACTTTATCTGGATACTTAATAGAGCTTTTAGGAAGAATTCCACATGATGATGAAAAACCAGTAATTGAAACAGACAAAGTAACATACAAAATAGAAGAATATGAAGAAAAAAGAATTCTTTGGGTAAAAGCTTGTAAAAACCAAGTTGTAGAAGAAAATCAAGAAGAAAACGATGAAGAAGATGATTAAAAAGCAGGTTGATAAGACCTGCCTTTTTAGGATATACTTAAAAATAATGGAAGGAGAAAAATATGTATAAAGAATTTGGAATACCACAGCAGATAATAGATTTATCAGAAGAAGTAGAAAAAGAAATAAAAGAGGAATTTGAAAAAATAGATAAAATAAAAGAAAAAAATAGTTTAAAAGTTTTAATGGCATGTCAGAAATATAATTTATCAGACATGCACTTTGGAACTACTACTGGATATGGATATGGGGACATAGGAAGAGACACTATTGAAAAAATATTTGCAGAGGTTTTAGGGGCAGAAGATAGCCTAGTTAGAAACCAATTTATATCAGGTACACATGCATTAACAGTGGCATTATTTGCAATGCTAAGACCAGGGGATACAATGCTTAGTATAAATGGAAAGCCATATGATACATTAGATGAAGTAATTGGATTAGTTGAAAACAAAAGCTCACTAAAAAGCTATGGAGTTAAATATGAACAAATAGATTTAATAGGCAATGAATTTGATACTTCTAAAATTGTGGAAAGAGCAAAACAAGGAAATATAAAATTAATATGTATGCAACGCTCAAGAGGGTATAGCCTAAGGAATAGCTTATCACTTGAAAATATTAAAAATATTGTAAGAGAAATAAGAAATGTAAATAAAGAAGCAATAATAATGATGGACAACTGTTATGGAGAATTCGTAGATACAGTAGAACCACTTCAAATGGGAGTAGATTTAATGGTAGGTTCTTTGATAAAAAACTTAGGAGGCGGAATAGCTCCAAATGGTGCATATATAGCAGGAAAAAAAGAATTAGTAGAATTAGCAGCAGAAAGATTAACAGTACCAGGACAAGGCAAAGAAGTTGGTCCATCATTAGGCGCAAATAAACAAATAATACAGGGACTATTCTTTGCACCACAAGTAGTAGCAAATGCTTTAAAAACAGCAGTATTTGCTAGTAGAATGTTAGAAAAACTAGGATATACAGTATCTCCAAGATATAATGAAAAGAGAACTGATATAGTGCAACTTATAAATTTTGAAGATAAAAATAAATTAATTAAATTTTGCCAAGGCATACAAATGGGTTCACCAGTAGATTCAAATTCAATCCCAGAGCCTTGGGATATGCCAGGATATACAGATCAAGTAATAATGGCAGCAGGTACATTTGTGCAAGGTTCTTCAATAGAACTATCATGTGATGCTCCAATAAGACCGCCATATACTGCATTTTTACAGGGAGGATTGACATATGAATATGGAAAGGCTGGAGTGATGAAGGCGATTAGCAGACTACTTATTAATAATTAATAATGAATAGTGAATAATGAATAATGATAGTGGGGGTGTGGAGTTTGGATGTTTTGGTAGTTGGTGGTGGACCTGCGGGAATGATGGCTGCGGTTGTTGCGGCTGAGCAGGGGAATAATGTTACTATATTGGAAAAGATGGAGGCCTTGGGAAAGAAATTACTTATAACTGGTAAAGGAAGATGTAATGTTACTAATTCGGCAGATATGGAAGAATTTATGAAGAATATTCCAGAAAATGCTAAGTTTTTGTATAGTGCATTTAGTAGATTTAATAATGAGGACATAGTACAGTTTTTAAATAGTCAAGGTGTTGCGACAAAGGTAGAAAGAGGAGGAAGAGTATTTCCTGTATCAGATAAAGCAGCAGATGTTTTAAATGCATTTACAAAGAAGTTAAAAGATTTAAGTGTTAAAGTAAAACTAAATTTTGCGGTTACAAGAATTATTGAGGAAAATGGAGTAGCAATAGGTATAGAGGGTAAGCACAATGGTAAAACAGAAAAAATATTGGCGGACAAGATAATACTTGCTACTGGAGGTAAAAGCTATCCTATTACAGGTTCAACAGGAGATGGATATAAGATAGCAGAAACTTTAGGACATACAATAACTCCATTAAAAGCATCATTAGTTCCATTAACATGTGAAGAAAAATCTAAAAAACTTTGTCAGGAAATGCAAGGATTATCATTAAAAAATATTGCAATAAAAGTAAAATGTGAAGATAACATTATTTATGAAGACTTTGGGGAAATGTTATTTACACATTATGGTTTATCAGGACCAATAATACTAAGTGCTTCGGCTATATTAATTAGATATAAAAACATTGAAAATTTACTACAAGAAAACAAAATAAAACTTTATATAGACCTAAAACCAGCATTAGATGAAGAAAAATTAGATAATAGAATATTAAGAGATTTTGAAGAATTAAAGAATAAGCAGTTGAAAAATAGTTTTGATAGGTTATTACCAAAAAAAATGATACAACCAATAATAAAAGTAATTGGAATAAATCCAGAAAAAAGAATAAATGAAATAACAAAAGAAGAAAGAAAAAAAATAGTACAAACCTTAAAACATTTTGAATTAACAATAGGAGGATTTAGAAGTATTGAAGAAGCTATTATCACATCCGGAGGAATAAGTATAAAAGAAATAAACCCAAAAACAATGGAATCAAAAATTATAAAAGGATTATATTTGGCAGGAGAAATAATAGATTTAGATGCATTTACAGGTGGCTATAATTTGCAAATAGCATGGTCCACAGGATATGTAAGTGGACTTACAAATTAACAAATATTGTTGAACACATAGTGCTTGACATGAGAAAGGATTTTTAATATGAGAGGAAGAAAAATAAGATTAATAGAATCAACTTCTATAGGTAAAAAAGCAGAACAAAACGATGATGACATTTATGTTGGAGAAAATTTTGCAGCAGTTATTGATGGAGTTTCAAGTAAAAGTACAATAGAGGCAGATGGTAAAAAAATTAAAATAGCAGAAATCATTACAGAGGCATTAAGAAAGATAGATAGATCAACTGCTCCTGTATATGCTAAAACATTAGAATTCTCAGAATTTGTAAAATATATTAATATGTATATAAGTAAATATTGTCAAAGGATTCAACATGATTTGAATAACAATCCACTAGAAGCTACAGGTGTATTTTATTCGAAATATCATAATCAAATATGGCTTGTAGGAGATTGTAGAGCAATTTATGATGGGAATGAAATTACAAATGATTTAAAAATAGATGAAGTTTATGCAGAAATTCGAGCAGAAATAGTTAAGACTTTATTACGATTAGGATATAAACAAGAAGAATTATTTTCAAGTAGTATAGAAAAAAAGATGATTGTAGAACCAGAAACAATCCCACAATATGTACAAAATGAAAATGAAGCAGAAAGAATTAGGCAGTATATACAAGACACTATGCATAGAACATTGAGAGAATGTGGTTTTTCAGAAGAAGATATTAGTAGTCAAAGTTTATTAGAAAAATATCCTAATCCAAAAATACTACAACAATACTTAAAAAATAATCCAAATGCAGGAGAATATGGATATTCAGTATTTAATGGAATCAGTACAGAACTAAGAAATTGTATAGTAAAAGATTTACCTAGTAATGTAAAAAGAATAACGCTATCTTCAGATGGAGTACCAATAAATATATTAAGGAAAAGTAAAAACATGGGACAGACTATTAGAGGAGTAAGGCGATTAGCAAAAAAAGATCCATTAAGTATAAATGAAAACAGAGGGGTAAAAAATGCTATGCTACAGAGTAGGCGAAGTTCACATTTAGCATTTGATGATTTTTCATCAATTTGCATAGAAATAGAGCATGAACATGAAAGGGATGAAGAAAGATAGAAGAAAAAATTGTTAAATTTAAAGCAATAAAAGAAAATACATCAGCAAAAATAATAGAAAAAAAATCTAAGTTTATAGCCAATGTATTTTATGTAGAAAGTATAGAAGAAGCAGAACAATACATAAAAGATATAAAAAAAGAGTATCATGACGCGAAACATAATTGTTTTGCATATGCAATAGAAACTCCAGAGGGAGGAATTGCAGTAAAATATAATGACGATGGAGAACCACAAGGAACAGCAGGAGCACCTATATTAAAACTAATTTTAGAAAAAGGCTTATCAAACATTTTAGTAATAGTAACAAGATATTTTGGAGGAATACTTTTAGGAACAGGAGGATTAGTTAGAGCTTATTCAGGTGTAGTAGAAGAAGCCTTAAGAAAAGCACAAATAATTGAAAAGGCTAGAGGATATGAAGTAAAAATACAAGTAAATTATGATAACCTAGAAAATTTAAGATACCATTTAGAAAAAATGAATATAAAAATATTAAAAGTAGAATATTCAGAGAAAATAGAAATAACAATAGACATATTAAAAAACAATTTAGAAGAAATAACAAAGAATAATAAGTTAAAAATAGAAAAACAAAATATACTGAAAGAAAAATTCGTTGAAATATAAGGCAAAAACGGCAAAACTGGAAAAAAATTCAAAAAAAGTCTTGCATTATTGTCGAAAACGTATTATAATGCAAAATGTAAATATTTTACAATTATTTTTTAGGAGGTATCAAATTGAACGAGAAAATTACTATTTTAATTGCAGATGATAATGCGGATTTCGCAACAACATTAGTTGGTCACTTAAGTAAAGAAAATGATATGGAGGTTGTAGGAATAGCCAGAGATGGGAAAGAGGCATATGAAAAAATATTAGAAATGAAACCAGATGTATTATTACTAGATGTTATAATGCCATATTTAGATGGTTTAGGAGTTCTTGAAAAATTAAATGCAGCCAACATAGAAAAAAGACCAACATGTATAATGTTATCAGCAGTAGGACAGACCAAAATAACGCAAAAAGCAATTAGCCTAGGTGCAGAATATTATGTAGTAAAACCATTTGATATTGATGTATTAATAAATAGAATAAGAGATATAAAAAATTATAAACCAACACCAACATCAAAAATAGACAATTGTTATACGGTAAGAGAAACAAAATCAAAATACATAGAAATAAATTCAATAGATAAGAAAAACCAAGAAAATTTAGAAGCATTAGTAACAAATATAATTCATGAAATCGGAGTACCAGCACATATAAAAGGCTATCAATATTTAAGAGAAGCAATAATGATGGTAGTACAGGATATTGATATAATAAACCAAATAACTAAACAATTATATCCAGAGATAGCAGAAAAATATCGTACAACACCATCAAGAGTAGAACGTGCAATACGCCATGCAATAGAAGTAGCATGGGCAAGAGGTAAAAATGATGCAGTAGAAAGCATATTTGGCTATACAGTATCAGCAGCAAAAGGAAAGCCAACAAATAGTGAATTTATAGCAATGATTGCGGACAAATTAAGACTAGAAATAAAAACAGCATAAAACGAGCTGAATTTAACAACTGCAAAAAATGTCTAACAGAATAAATTTATATGACATAAGGTTTACAAAAAAGTGATAGCACCATTCAATGTACATTAAATAACCCAATATAGCTAAATGTTATTTACATAAAGTAGAAAATATGATACAATATATATATTCTACTACAAAGTAGGAAATTTATTTGTATTGGGGAATATTTTTATGACTAATAAGCAGAAGCAATTTTCTCGAATTAAATGTCAACTGATGCAAAAAAAGAAAGATGGGAACAAAGATGTCATATGTAAGCTGAATCAAGAACAGAGAGAATATGTGACAGACACTTTAGGGTATCGGATTATTCCATGGATTTATGAAATCAGCACTACAACTATTAAAATTGTAAGTATTAGTGAAGATATCATGTTGCGCCAGATTTATACAGCACAAAGGAGAGGGCAAAAAAAGATATATAGAAAATTAAAACACCGTGAAAAAAAGGCATTGGATGTATACGGTATAAGTTATCGCCCATTTAAATACAAAATTATTCTCCAGTAAAATTAAGGTAGCCTCAATTGGGGCTACCTATATTAATATAATTTAATAATACAATGAAGCTTATCACTTTCATTATTTTTTATAGTAATAAAAGTAGAATTATTAATTTCAGCATAAAATAAATTTAATGTTTCTCCTAATTTAGCTTCATGTTTGTACATAATTTCAACATTTTTAAAATCTGTATTGAAAAAAATGTCATCAGGTAAAACTTCATAAGCTAAGTCCAAGTAAATTAAGTTATTTACATGATGATTTGTATCAATATCTCTTTTTTGGACAGTATATCCAGAAACCATTTGACTATTTTCAGGCTCTTTCAATTTTTCAATAACTGGTTTATCAAAAACATGTTTATCAACTTCCTCATACATGGCTTTAAAATCATCAGTAATTTTAGCTAATGAACCTTTTTTTATATCAAAAAGAACCCATTTAGATGTTGCAATTGCTATTAAATTATTATATTCGTCAAAAACTTCAAAATCTCTTGTAAAAAAGAGCAAGCTTTGACTGCTTGACCAAGTGTTTATTTTTAATTTTGTATTCCAAACAGGTCTTGAAAAAACTTGTAATTTCCAGTTTAAAATAATCCAGCCCAATCCAGTAGAATGAGTATCATTAACTCCAAATCCACGAGTTGCAGAATGAGTACAAGCAATTTCCTGTAACATTCTTAAAATACCCTTATTTGTAAGACAATTATTTTCTCCAACATCGGGCAAAGTAACTTTAAAATTTTCAGAATAAATATCCATAAAAAAGCCCTCTTTCAGAATAAATATAATAAGACATATTATCAAAAAAAAAGCAAAAAGTCAAGGTTGAAGAACAATTCCTAAATGTGCTAAAAGAGAATTGTAGGGGCGAGCATTGCTCGTCCGAATTACGAAGTAGGGCTATTAAATAAATTTATAATTGTAAGACAAGTAGTATTATGATATAATAATGCACGGAGGAAATCATGGATAATATTTTAGATAAAGTTAATTTTCCAGAAGATGTAAAAAAATTAAATACAGAAGAAAAAGAACAGTTATGCCAAGAAATTAGAAACTTGATTATAGATGTAACGTCTAAAAATGGAGGGCATGTTGCATCAAACTTAGGTATTGTAGAATTAACAGTAGCTCTTCATTCAACTTTTGATACACCAAAAGACAAAATAATATGGGATGTAGGACATCAATGTTATGTACATAAAATATTAACAGGAAGAAAAAAAGAATTTGAAAAGATAAGGCAACTTGGTGGAATATCAGGTTTCCCAAAACTAAGTGAATCAGAATATGATAATTTCAATACTGGACATAGTAGTACATCAATTTCAATTGCAACAGGAATGGCAAGAGCACGCGACATTTTAAAAGAAGATTATAAAGTAATTGCTGTAATTGGAGATGGATCACTTACAGGAGGAATGGCACTTGAAGCATTAAATGATAGTGGAAGTAGCAAAACAAATGTAACTGTAATTTTAAATGATAATGAAATGAGTATTTCAAAAAATGTTGGGGGAATTCCTTTATACTTAAGTAAGCTAAGAACAAAAACTGGATATACAAGGTCAAATAGAAAAATAAAACAAATTACCAACAAGATACCGGTAATAGGAAAACCAATTGTAAGTTTTGCACATTATACAAAACAAGTAATAAAAAGAGCAATAATACCAAATATGTATTTTGAAGACATAGGTTTTACATATTTAGGACCAGTAGATGGGCATAATATAAAAAAATTAGAAGATATAATGGAACGAAGTAAGAAAATTAAAGGACCTGTACTAATACATGTTGTTACAAAAAAAGGAAAAGGCTATAAATTAGCAGAAGAAAACCCAGATAAATTCCATGGGATATCAGCATATGATAAAAAAACAGGAGAATGTTCTAAAAAACAAGACTATTCAAAAGTGTTTGGAGATACACTAATAAAACTAGCCGAAAACAATCCAAAAATAGTTGCAGTTACAGCGGCTATGAAGGATGGAACAGGGCTAAAAGAATTTGCACAAAAGTTTCCAGATAGATTTTTTGATGTTGGAATTGCAGAACAACACAGTTTAGGATTAATTGCAGGAATGGCAAAAGCAGGCCTAAAGCCAGTGCTACCAATATATTCATCATTTTTACAAAGAGGATATGACCAAATAATACATGATATAGCATTGTCAAATATACCAGTAACAGTATGCATAGATAGAGCAGGAATAGTTGGTAATGATGGAGAAACACATCAAGGGATATTTGATTTATCATTTCTGTCATCAATACCTAATCTTGTAATTATGGCACCTAAAAATTTTGAAGAACTAGAAAAAATGTTGGAATTTAGTGTAAATATTGATAAACCAGTGTTTATAAGATATCCACGAGGAGGAGAAAACTATAAATTCGAAAAGGTGGAAAAAATAGAGTTAGGCAAATCAGAAATCATACAAAATGGAACAGACCTAAGCATTATAGCAATAGGAAAGATGGTAGGTAGAGCGAAAGAAATAGCAAATTTATTACCAGAAAAAAGTATAGAAATAATAAATGCAAGATTTTTAAAACCATTAGATGAAAAAGCAATATTAAAATCAATACAAAAAACAAAACATGTTATTACCATTGAAGATAATCTATTAAGAGGAGGACTGGGCACAGCTATTATAGAACTTATAAATAAAAGTAATATAGAAAATGTAAAAGTAAAAACATTTGGATATGATGACATATTTGTAGAGCATGGAAAAGTGGAAGAACTAGAAGAAAAGTATGGGCTAACAGCAGAAAAAATTGCAAAAGATATTTCTATCATTTAAATAAACCCCAGTATTGATATCAATACTGGGATTTAAAATTAGAAACAATTTAAGTCAACCATAAATTTATAGAAAATAAATTTTTCCATCTGATAATTGCTTTATTCGTGCCAATGAATAGATATCGTAACCTCTACTCTCTAATAATTTTCTTCCAGGTTGAAAAGATTTTTCTATTACTATTCCAATTCCACAAACATTTGCACCAAGCCCTTCGATTAATCTTATAGCACCACTAGCAGCTTCACCATTTGCAAGGAAATCATCAATCAATAAAATATTTTCATCTTTCTGTAAATACTTTTTAGAAACTGTAAGTTCATAGGTTTCACCTTTTGTAAATGATTTTACAGTTGTTTGGAGAATGTCATTGTTTAAAGTATTAGGCTTTTGCTTTTTCAAAAAAACTAAAGGTACATTTAAGTATAAAGCTGTCATTGTAGCAGGAGATATACCAGAACTTTCTATTGTTACAACTTTTGCAATATTTTTGTCTTTAAAATATTTGCCAAATTCTTCTCCAATTTCTTTCATCAAATTTACATCTACTTGATGATTCAAAAAACTATCTACTTTTAAGATAGAATCAGTTATTACTTTTCCTTCAGCCAAAATTTTTTCTTTTAATTTCTCCATCATTTCATCTCCTAAAATAAAATATAAATATATTTTGTTACCATTCAGACTAAATTAAATAATAGCACTTTCTAGCCCAACGCAGGAGTTTTATATTTAGAATAAATTGAGGACCCCCGAAACACTTCGCAGGCGTTTCCGTCGTGGGCTCAATTTATTCTAAATATAAAATCTCCGACGAGATTGGGCAGACTGTATAGTTGTAAGTCTGCATGGTAACAATATTTTACTACAAGAAACGACATTTGTATATACTTTTCTACAATTATATGATAAGATAATGTTACTATTAAGTATAAGATAAAAAAATAGCACAAAGTAGCCAAACGCAGGAGTTTTCTATTTAGAGAAAATTGAGGACCCCCGAAATACATCGTAGGCGTCTCCATCGTGGGCTCAATTTTAAATAAATAGAATACTCCGACGAGATTTGGCGGACTTCATATTTCTAACTATGAATGGTAGAAAGATAATAAAAAAGTAGTGGAGGTAAGTATATTGAAGGAAAATGAATTAATACTTATTTTAGATTTTGGAGGGCAATATAATCAATTAATTGCAAGAAGAGTTAGAGAATGTAATGTATACTCCGAAGTAGTACCTTATGATATTTCAATTGAGGAAATAAGGAAAAGAAAACCAAAAGGAATAATTTTTACAGGAGGACCTGCAAGTGTGTATGGAGAAAATTCACCAAAATGTCCTAAAGAAATTTTTGAATTAGGAATTCCAATACTTGGCATCTGTTATGGAATGCAACTTATGGTACACTTGTTAGGAGGAAACGTAAAAAAAGCAGACAAAAGAGAATATGGCACAATAGATGTAGATATTAATAACTCATCATTACTATTCAAAAACTTTGCAAACACAAACAAATTCTTAATGAGTCATACAGACTATGTGGAAAAAATACCAGAAGGATTTCAAAATATTGGGCATACAGAAACATGCCCAAATGCAGCTATTGAAAATCAAGATAAAAAGTTATATGGAATACAATTTCACCCAGAAGTTAACAACTCTGTAAATGGCACATTAGTTATAAAAAATTTCCTATATAATATTTGCAAATGCACAGGAGACTGGACAATGACATCTTTTGTAGATGAATCAATTAAAACTTTGAAAGAAAAAATTAAAGATAAAAAAACTCTATGTGCTTTATCAGGTGGTGTAGATTCTTCTGTTGCTGCTATTCTATTAAACAAGGCAATAGGAAAAAATCTTATATGTATTTTTGTTGACCATGGACTTCTTCGTAAAAATGAAGCAGATGAAGTTGAAAGAGTATTTAAAGAAAAATATGATATAAATCTAATTAGAATTAATGCAAAAGAAAGGTTTTTAGAAAAACTTTCAGGAGTTACAGAACCAGAAAAAAAGAGAAAGATTATAGGAGAAGAATTTATAAGAGTTTTTGAAGAAGAGTCAAGAAAAATAGGAGAAGTTGATTTCTTAGTACAAGGAACAATATATCCAGATGTTATAGAAAGTGGATTAGGCAAAAGTTCTGTTATAAAAAGCCATCACAATGTAGGTGGTCTGCCAGAACATGTGAACTTTAAAGAAATAATTGAACCTCTTAGAAGCTTATTTAAAGATGAAGTAAGAAAAACCGGACTAGAACTAGGCATGCCAGAAAATTTAGTATTTAGACAACCATTCCCAGGCCCAGGACTAGCAATAAGAATTATAGGAGAAGTAACAGATAAAAAATTAGAAATATTAAAAGAAGCAGACAGTATTTTCAGAGAAGAAATTGCAAATCATGGCTTACACAAAAATATAAATCAATACTTTGCAGTTTTAACAAATCTAAAAACAGTTGGAGTTATGGGGGATGAAAGAACATATGACTATACAATAGCACTACGAGCTGTTGAAACAACAGATTTTATGACAGGTATTTGGAGCAAAATCCCCTATGAAATATTAGAAAAAGTATCTAGTAGAATTGTAAATGAAGTACCAAATGTAAATAGAGTAGTCTATGATATTACAAGCAAACCACCTGCTACTATTGAATGGGAATAAAGCAAAATTATATTAAAAAAATGTAAAAATTTTGCGAATAAAATTGAAAAAAATAAACATATATATTATAATGAAAACATGAAAAACAAAAGAATAAGGGGGGTGAAAAGTGTGGAAGATAAAAAAACAGTAAAAGTTAGTTTAGGAGTAGCAATCTGTATAGTTGTAATAATTGCTTTATTAGTTATTATAGGAATAATATATGCTTACTATATAAAAGACACTGATACATCTAACGAGGTGGCAAATAGTCCAAATACTGTTATACAGGATGAAGAAGAAAACACATACAATGAAGAAGACGCATATGAAAAATATAACGATCTAGATTGGTTATTTGGAGATGATGAATATAATACTGAAATAGAATTTATTGATAGCAAAATAGTAGTTGAAGATGGAGTTGCTTTTCTAGAGGAAGATGGCACTAAGGAAAAAATAGAAACAATTGAAGGAAAAGTAAAATACATAACAATGTGGGGAGAGCAGACATTAGAAAGAGTTTATGCACTAACAGATGATGGAAAAATTTGGGTGAGCGTATGTAGTGAGACAGGAGAAAAATCAGATGGCTTTAATGACATATTTGAAAACATTAACATTCAAGGTAGAGTAATTAACATGACAAATGGGGATAGTGCAACAAGAATAACTGAACCACCATATTTCTTACTATCAACAGGAGAATTAATTAATGCAGAAGGAAGTAGCTATGAAGAACTTGAAGGAAACTTTAAAGAAAGTTTTGGAGGTGTTGCAGGACGTATATTTATAAGTCAAGATAATAAAATAGCATATTATAATGATGATACAAGAAAATATGTTACAATAAAAGATGAAACTGGTAATGATGTCATCATAAAGGAAGTATTTATTCAGTCACCTTCACAGTATAACAACCTAGAAGATGAGACACGGAGGTTATGATAGAATAGTTATTATAACCGAAAATGATGAATTATTATATGTTGATGGATATGAAAATAATGTGGCAAAAAAACAAGAAGAAGCTATAAACAAAACAGTTGCAGAAGTAGAAGAAGTGGAACCAACATTGCAATATGGACCTGTGAAATCTATTAGAGTAACATTTACAGATGGAACTAATTTAGTATTAGTAAATGCTGAAAAAGAATTCGCTGAATAAAAGTATATTTTATAGACAAAGGCGGGAGCAAAATAACAAATGCTTCTGCCTTTGGCAGTTTTTTATTGTATAGGAAAAATCGGCTTATATCTTAGCTTCATATAAGATTTTTCCGTATACAACAAGAAAAGTAACATATAAAAGACCCGCTTTAGATTTGCTAATGTGGCTTTGCAACTTTTCTTACATTTAACTCTAAATGGCAACAATTAAGCTAATCCACTATGAAAAAAATTCCAAAAATATCTTTACATTTGGCAAAATGTGATATATAATATATCGGTAATTTTATATAAAGGAAGGAAGGAAGTTATTTATGAGCAAAAAGTATGTATACCTTTTTAAAGAAGGAAATGCAAATATGCGTGAATTATTAGGTGGAAAAGGTGCTAACTTAGCAGAAATGACTAACTTAGGATTACCAATACCACAAGGATTTACAGTTACAACAGAAGCATGTACAGAATACTACAATGACGGTAAAAAAATAAATGAAGAAATTCAAGAACAAATCTTTGCCGCATTAAAGAAACTAGAAGAAATGCAAGGGAAAAAATTTGGTGATAATAATGACCCATTATTAGTATCAGTAAGAAGTGGTGCAAGAGCATCAATGCCTGGTATGATGGATACAATATTAAACCTAGGTTTAAACGATGTTGCAGTTGAAGGATTTGCAGCAAAAACAGGAAATCCAAGATTCGCATATGATTCATATAGAAGATTTATTCAAATGTATTCAGATGTTGTTATGGAAGTTCCAAAATCATATTTTGAAAAAATCATAGATGAATTAAAAGAAGAAAAGAAAGTTCACTATGATACAGAATTAACAACAGAAGACTTAAAAGAATTAGTAAAAAGATTTAAAGCTGTTTACAAAGAAAACATGAATGGGGAAGAATTCCCACAAAACCCAACAGAACAATTAATGGGAGCAGTTAAAGCTGTATTTAGAAGTTGGGACAACCCAAGAGCTATAGTTTACAGAAGAATGAATGATATACCAGGAGACTGGGGAACAGCTGTAAACGTACAAGCAATGGTATTTGGAAATATGGGAGAAACATCAGGAACAGGTGTTGCATTTACACGTAACCCAGCAACAGGAGAAAAAGGAATATTTGGTGAATACTTAATAAATGCACAAGGAGAAGATGTTGTTGCAGGTATCAGAACACCACAACCAATATCAAAACTTGCAGAAGATTTACCAGAATGTTATAAAGAATTCATGAATATTGCAAACAAACTAGAACAACATTACAAAGATATGCAAGACATGGAATTTACAATACAAGAAGGAAAATTATATTTCTTACAAACAAGAAATGGAAAAAGAACAGCTGCAGCAGCTATAAACATCGCATGCGATTTAGTTGATGAAGGAATGATAGATGAAAAAGAAGCTGTTTTAAGAATAGAAGCTAAATCTTTAGATCAACTATTACACCCAACATTCGATAAAGATAGCTTAAAAGAGGGAGAAGTAATAGGAGAAGCTTTACCAGCATCACCAGGAGCAGCTGCAGGAAAAGTAGTATTCACTGCAGAAGACGCTAAAGAACAAGGTAAAGGTGGAAAAGGTGAAAGAGTTGTATTAGTACGTCTTGAAACAACACCAGAAGATATCGAAGGCATGGTAGCATCTCAAGGTATCTTAACAGTACGTGGTGGTATGACATCACACGCAGCCGTTGTTGCACGTGGTATGGGAACATGCTGTGTATCAGGTTGTGGAGAAATAAAAATAGATGAAGAAGCTAAGGAATTTGAACTTGGTGGATATACATTCCATGAAGGAGATTATATCTCATTAGATGGAACAACAGGAAAAATCTATAAAGGAGATATAAAAACAGTTGAAGCTTCAGTTACTGGAAACTTTGGAAGAATAATGGCTTGGGCTGATAAATATAGAAACTTAAAAGTTAGAACAAACGCAGACAACCCAAGAGATACAAAAAATGCTGTTCATTTAGGAGCAGAAGGTATAGGTCTTTGCCGTACAGAGCATATGTTCTTTGAAGAAGACAGAATACCAAAAATCAGAAAAATGATTCTTTCAGAAACAGTAGAAGCTCGTGAAGCTGCATTAAACGAATTAATACCATTCCAAAAAGGTGACTTCAAAGCAATGTATAAAGAATTAAAAGGTCTACCAATGACAGTACGTTATTTAGACCCACCTCTACATGAATTCTTACCTACAGAAGAGGAAGATATTATACAATTAGCTAAAGACATGGGAGTTACTGTAGAACACTTAAAAGCAAAATGTTCAGAATTACATGAATTCAACCCAATGATGGGACATAGAGGATGTCGTTTAGCTGTAACATATCCAGAAATAGCAAAAATGCAAACAAGAGCATTAATGGAAGCAGCAATAGAAGTTAAAGAAGAAGATGGATATGACATAGTTCCAGAAATAATGATTCCATTAGTAGGAGAAAAGAGAGAATTAAAATTTGTAAAAGATATAGTAGTAGAAACAGCAGAACAAGTTAAGAAAGAAAAAGGTTCTGATATGGAATACCACATTGGTACAATGATAGAAATACCAAGAGCTGCTATTTTAGCAAACGAAATAGCAGAAGAAGCTGAATTCTTCTCATTCGGAACAAACGACTTAACACAAATGACATTTGGATTTAGCCGTGATGATGCAGGAAAATTCCTAGATGCATACTACAAAGCAAAAATATATGAATCAGATCCATTTGCAAAACTAGACCAAAATGGTGTAGGTCAACTTGTAAAAATGGCTGTAGAAAAAGGAAAAGCAACAAGACCAGACATTAAACTTGGAATATGTGGAGAACACGGTGGAGAACCATCAAGCGTAGAATTCTGCCATAATATAGGCTTAACATACGTATCATGTTCACCATTCAGAGTTCCAATTGCAAGACTAGCAGCAGCACAAGCAGCAATCAAAAATCCAAGAGCATAAATAAACAGGAAAATCGGAAGTCAGAAATCAGAGGTCTGACCTCCGATTTCTGATTTCCGATTAGCATTTTTTGCACTACCCCCCAAAAATAAAAAAATATATATGTTTTGTAGGGGCGAGCATTGCTCGTCCGTATTGCAAAAAATTAAAATAAAAAATTTCAAAAAAAGTATTGACAATTATAAAAAAGTAGTTTATAATTAGAAACTGTGAACGGGGAATGCAGGTGTAGTTCAATGGTAGAACCTCAGCCTTCCAAGCTGATGACGTGGGT
>ERZ1643249.2504-NODE-2504-length-17063-cov-4.988182_pt1 | contig 17063 bp, 15 predicted proteins | sample MGYA00579263_ERZ1643249 | MGnify/ENA primary metagenome ERZ1643249 (study PRJEB29033, sample SAMEA4952264) | chicken gut metagenome | biome: Broiler Chicken; feature: Gastrointestinal Tract; material: Caecum | place: Ireland | collected 2018 | study: Broiler...
AACCACATTTTTGACAATAATCTGATTTTGTATTAAGTTCTGCATACATAATATTGTCATAAATAAATTTCATTACTTGCAAAACAACTTCCAAATTATTTTGCAAATTTGGTGTTTCAACATAAGAAATTGCACCACCAGGACTCAAAGCCTGGAATTCACTCTCAAGTTTAAGTTTTGAGAAAGCATCGATCTCTTCAAATACAGGAACATGATATGAATTTGTGATGTAGTCCTTGTCTGTGATTCCTTCAATTGTTCCAAATCTCTTTCTCAAATTCTTCGCAAATTTGTAAGTTGTAGATTCAATAGGTGTTCCATAAACACTGTAATCAATATCTTCAGCTGCTTTCCATTCCTTGCACTTGTCATTGAGTTTTTTCATAACATCCAATCCAAATGCTTTGCCAACACCATTGTCTGTGTGGCTGTGTCCTGTCATGTATTTCACACATTCATAAAGACCAGCATAACCAAGAGAAATCGTTGAATAACCACCATGAAGTAACGGGTGAATGCTTTCTCCCTTTCCGAGTCTTGCAAGAGCACCATGTTGCCACAAAATTGGAGCAACATCGCTTGTTGCATGAGCCAATCTTTCATGTCTGATTTGCAATGCTCTGTGACAAAGTTCCAATCTTTCTTCAAAAATCTTCCAGAAATCATCCATATTTCCGCCTGAGGACAATGCCACATCGACCAAATTGATTGTCACAACACCTTGATTGAATCTGCCATAATACTTAGGCTTGTTTGTCTTAGGATCAACATAAGGGGTTAAGAATGAACGGCAACCCATGCATGGATAGCAATTTCCATTACCATTTTTATCTATTTTGAGTTTTTTCATTATTTTTTCAGAAATATAGTCTGGAACCATTCTCTTTGCTGTACACTCAGCAGCAAGTTTTGTCAAATACCAATATTTACTGTTTTCATGAATGTTATCTTCTTCCAAAACATAAAGAAGTTTAGGAAATGCTGGAGTTATATAAACACCTTTTTCATTTTTCATCCCCTCCATTCTTTGTTTCAAAACTTCTTCAATGATGAGAGCAAGTTCTTCTTTATATTCATCTGTTTCGCCCAAGTACAAGCAAACACTCAAGAAAGGAGCCTGTCCATTTGTTGTTGTCATAGAGTTAACTTGGTATTGGAATGTCTGCACGCCGTCTTTAACTTCTTTTCTTGTGTCTTGTTCCGCAAATTTTTTGCAATCTTCTTCACTGCAACCTCTTGCTTTATATTTTTCAATGTAACGATAATAACTGTCTCTAACAAAAGGTGCAAGGTGTGTCATTGTAACCGTCACACCACCATACTGACTTGAGTTAACAGCAGTGATAATTTGTGTTGCAATTGTCATTGCAGTTAAAAATTTGTGAGGCTTTTCAATCATAACACCGTTAATAACCGTGCCGTTTTGAAGCATATCTTCAAGGTTGACCAAGTCACAGTTATGAAGAGCATTCTGTGCAAAATAGTCAGCATCATGGAAATGAATTATTCCTTCATCATGTGCCTTAACAATGTCTTCAGGAAGCAAAAATCTTCTTGTTATATCTGTGCTTGTAATTCCAGCCAAATAATCTCTTTGAGTGGTGACAATTTTGGCATTTTTATTGGAATTTTCAGTATTCCAATATTCACTTTCCCCATCAATCAACTCTTTGATCGATTGGTCTGTCGTGTTTGCCTTTCTAACAAGTTCACGTGTGTAACGATAGATGATATATTTTTTTGCAAGTTCATAATGACCAAAAGACATCAATTTTTCTTCAATAATATCTTGAATATCTTCAACCAACAATCTTTTTCTCTTCAGCCCTTCGATATATTTCAAGATTTGTTTGATTTCATCGTCAGTTGCCCTTTCTTCTTCATTAACTTCATTATTTGCCTTGCCAATGGCAATCTTAATCTTTGAAACATCATAATCAACGATTTTTCCGTTTCTCTTTACAACTTGCATAATTTCAACCTCCCCAATATCAAGTTTTTACAAGACTAATTTTACAATATATATAGTGTTTTTGTCAAACAAAAATCACAACATGTTGTATTTTGTGGCATGCTTGATAAATTTTTTGTTTTATAAAATTTTGAAAAATTTCCCCGCCAAACTCTTTGCCAAGTTTTTATTATATTGTTGTTATATCTTTATAACTTTAGTCCATTTTTCAAATTTTTAACAATCTATTCGTAAAATAATTTTTAGTCAAAATTATGAATAATCTTGTCAAAACAACACCCTTTTAAGTCCAACGTTTGTTTCACTTTGATCCCAAAATTTCGACTAAGTTGCAAGTCTTGACAAACTTTCTAATTTTATAATATTATTAAGTTTAGGAGGATAAGGATGGATAAAAGATATTATGAGGCATATGATGACCGATATAAGCAAGTGCATCAATCACAAAACAAACCTTGGGCCGGATATGAGCCAAGTCCAACCATAGAAAGGTTGCTTAAAAAATATGGGGCTGAGTCAGATTCAACAATTTTGGAAATAGGCTGTGGAGAAGGACAAAATGCCATCTATCTAATGCAAAAGAATTACAATGTTGAAGCCAGCGACGTCTCTCCAGAAGCAATTCGCTGGTGCAAAGAACAGGCAAAACTTGCCGGCGTGGACGAAGAAAGCTTTTTTGTTATGGATATTCTCAATAATCATTTAGATAAAGAATACGACTTCATTTTCTCTGTGGCAGTTTTGCATATGCTTGTCGATGACAAGGACCGAAGAGAATTTTTTAACTTTGTAAGGAACCATCTAAAGGACACAGGAAAAGCTTTTATCGTGGTTATGGGCGATGGCAAAATAACCTACAAAACAGACTCATCAAAAGCATTTGAACTGTCAAACAGACCTTTTGAAGATAAAACCATTCAAGTTGCAACAACCTCTTGTCGAATTGTGACATGGGACCAATATTTGCAAGAGTTTCAAGAAGCCGATTTAAAAGTTTTGGACCATTTTCTGGATAAAACCATTTCTGGATTTGAAATTTCAATGGTTGCAGTTGCTGAAAAAGAAAAAAGTAAAAATTAAAGCATCAAAATTTTGATGCTTTTTCTTTTTTGACGTATTGACCAACAACAAAAACTTATCAAAATAAAAATTTTCGCTTTAATGACCAAACATTATTCGTTTTCTGATTTAAAAACAAGTTGAATGGAAACAAGAACTTTTCTTCTTATTTTGAGAAATTAATTAAGTCTTTAACAATATTTTCTTTATCTTCTTTAATTGTTTCAAGCAATCTCTTCAAACTTTCATTTTCAATTTTCCCGATTGCGTTATCTATATCCTTGATTGCCCGTTGTTCCATCTGAATGGCATTTTTCAGAAAAACATTTCTATCTTTTGAAAGTAATAGATATTGAACGGACCAATTTTTCCCAGTTTGGGTTGCAAAATTAGGATCTCCCCCGAAAGCAAACACCATGTTTCCAAGTGCTTCAAGGATCTTTCCATTACTGTCCGCCAAACTTTGCAAATAACTTCCAAAAGTTTTGTCATGCAACGAATTTAGCCAACTTTGATACATATAGGATATGTGCGCAGTCAAAATTCCATCTTGTGAATATAAAATGTTCTTAAGCAAACCTGCTGTTTTTTGTGATGGAATTATGTCTGTAACAATTGGATATTGTTGGTTCATAGTTGCCCTCCTTCAATACAATCCTGACGCATCTGTTGCAATTGTGATTGTTGTGCTTGAAGTGTAAAGTTTATGATGATAAGCTGCCTATCTATATTTTGAACATCTACCATTCTTTGAAGATTTCTCACATCGAACATAATGCTTCTCAAATAGTTTGAAGCAACGACAACACCCTGGCAAAAACTTCCAAAATTAGGCTTTCTCTGATTTTGAATTGGCACATTTTGCCTGCCAGATAAATCTTGATATATTCGCAACATTGCAAAGGTAATAATTCGCAATTCAGAAATCATATCACCTATCTGCCCATTGTAATTTGTGTTGAAGTTCTGTAAGTCTTGATATAACATATTCAAAATATTTAACTTATTATATATATTCCTAGACAACTCCACCGGTTGTTGTTGATTAGGAAAAGGAGGATATTGTGGAGGTCTTTGTGGTTGTTGAAACTGTAAGTTTCTCATTTTGAAATTTTCAACATTTTCGTCATCTTCTTTTTCCTCATCAACTTCACAATCACCTTGCTTAAAAGCATCTTTCTTTTCACTACTTTTGTCTTCTCAATTTTATCAGTTTCATCTTTTTCAATCTGTTCCCCAAGTTTATAAAAAAACTTTTGTGCAAAAGCCTTTGGCGAAAAATTAAAATCTTGTTCAACTTTTCTATCTCTTTCAACCAAAACCAATGATTTTGTTAAGTTGTCATAAATTATTTTATATTTTCCCCTATTATTCATTTTTGTCTCCTTACAGATTTATTTATGACAACAAAAAAATTTTTGATATAAAAAAGTAGATAACAAGTATCTACTTAAATCTCTATAGGAAAAAATTAAATGTTTTCAACAGCCCATAATCCATGAAGGTTGCAATACTCATAAACTGCAACAACCCTCTCATCTCCAACATAGAATTTTGCTTCTGGACTTTCATTTGGTTGCAACATCTTGATCTGATGTCCTGTTTCAGTTTCTAAAGCAATAAAATTTATGTAATGCTCAGCAATCATTGGATGTGGAATCGAACCAATTTTAACATCAACCACACCATTCTTGATATCAATCACAGGGACGTGTTTTTCTTGAGCTGCATCGGTCGTATTTGCAACGAGCTCTTTCATAATTTCTCCACAACACATCACAGGAACCCTGGAATCAACAACCTTGATCACAATGTTTCCACAATGCTGACAGCGATAAAATCTTAATTTTTTCATTTTTCTTTTCTCCTTTGTAGACATTCTAACATTAAATCAACAAAAAAGCAAACAAAACTCTTTTTGTCACAATTAAAAATAATTTGTAAAATATTGCAAAATTTGTTTGTAATTTGTCATAGATATGATATAATAACAATGTGTTTCTTCAATACCTTTTTATTCTTTCTTTAAGAAGAGCATGAATCTTAACTTATTTTAATAAAATTCTAAGCACAGAACAGAAATTTATATATCATATTAACCAAAATGCAACTCAAGGTTTGTATAATTTTTCTTATGCCAAAATTCTATTCTAAAATGAGTTATTAAAAGGAGGTTAATATGGACGACAAAGAATTGTCAAACATGAGAAAGATCATCAAACTTGCATTAATAAGAATCGGAATAAGATGTGATTTGATTGGTTTCAGTTATCTATGTTATGCCATAGAACTTGTCATCTTAGATCCAGAGTTAATTCACAGTCTTTGCAAAAATTTGTACACAAAAGTAAGTGAAAAATTCGAAGTTAAGAAAGATAACTGCATAGAAAGAAGTATAAGACATGCTATTGAAAACACATATATAAACAAAAGTTTTTCTGAACTTAATAAAATGTTTAAAATGCAACTTTATACGATTGACGACAAGCCTACAGCAGGCGAATTAATAAGACTTGTTGCCGAATATTACAATCTGGGACTTTATAATAAGTAACTTAAGAACATTATTTATGTTCTTTTTTTATTTTCATGTTGACAATATTTTTATTCCTGTTATAATAAAATCAAGAAGGTCCCAATTGACAACAGAAGAAATTATTAATGATATTTTCAATCAAGCAGAAAACGGCGTAGTTAAAATAGGAGACGAAACTGAAGGAGTTTGGTCATTTTATCCACGTTTTTACACCATCATAAAGAGCCAGAATAATGTTAAAAACTCAAAATATCCAGTTTTACAAATTCCAAACTATAGAGCATTTGTAAGAGATGTTGAAGAATACCTGTCTGTTGCACAAACGTTTTATAAAGCAGATTCATCTTATTTTGGTTTGTCCGGTGCAAATTTCAGCAAAAAACTGTTTTTAGACTTAATCATTAATGCTTCCAGCAGTGACCTTGTAAATATCAATAATTATATAAAAACACAAACTTCAATTTTGAAAGATTCCATTAAATGTGGAAAATTTATCTTAGGTTTTTATAATGGTTTAAAAATAACAGGAAAAATCACAAAAAATCATTCAAATCTTGAAAGTCCTTACCTTTTTGATATTGTTTTTTCTGATGACAACCAAGACACTTTTAAGTTGCCAAGCATTTATTTCGGATTTGAATCATCAAAAGTCTATATAATGGCAATACAAAACCTAAACAAACAACCACAAAATAATTTATCAAAAAAATTGGATAGGTATTTCAGAAAAGTAAATAAAGATGTTCCAACCGACGACATTATTTCAAATGTATCACCAAATTCTCTAGTTTCTTTAACAATTTTTTTGTCATATTGTTCACAACTCAATAAAACCGAGATTATTGCACCAAGTTTCCGACCAATCAGATATCATTCCAGCAAAGTTTCAGGATACAAACAATCAAAGTCAGCCGACGCAAAACACAAATTTTTAGATAAACATAATAAAAATCAATATAACATCACAAACAAATTTATGTATCTTTTCCTAAGATATGAATTCCATTTTCCAAATTGCGAAACAATTTATGCCGATACCACTCAAAAAATGTACTTGAAACTATCCAACAATAAAATCAATCAATCAAATAACATCATAAATGAAATTGCACAATCCGTTAAAAATCAAAACGAAAAACAAAAGGTAATATAAAAGGAGAATTATGTATATCAATATCAATACACTAATAGCCGTATATATAAATGTTTCATGGAAGACAACAATTTCATATAATGAATTTTTAAACTATCAATCATTCCTTCAATTGTCTTTCTTAAATAATGGCGAACAATTAAAAGTTTTGCTGAAAGAAAACTTGCCTGAGCCATATAGTAAACAAATACACTATATTTTTGATAATGAGAACGAAAAAATCTCTTGCCCACCAAATATCGGAGTCAAAGAAAGTTATGATTTCTTGAAACAAACAATGAACGAAGAAACCTTCAACAAATTTTCAGATCTAACACAACAATATTTTGATTGCAGATATCCACAAAAAGAAATATAAAAACTGCACCAAAGCAAGTTTGTCCCATTAAAATGAACACCTTTGTTATACTACAATTTGAGATTGGGGGGGGGAGAATATGAAATTTATTAATGATAATAAGAAACAATTACATTGGTATAACAGAAACTTTTTTTGGATTATATCTATTGTTTATATTGCTTTAAATATCATAATTTTTGCAGTGGTTGGTGCAAAAAATTTATTAGAGGATTTGTCAAATTCGTATTGGTGGATGTTTGACGAAATAAAAGAGTGGTTGGTTGCCATTGGTAACGCCTATAGTCATGTTGATTGGTCTCATGTATTATACAATATGCTTGAACTTTCAGTTTGTGTACTTTATCTTGAGCGTAAAATAGGCTCCGTCAACCTTTTAATGCTTTTACTTGGCATGACTTTGTTGGTGCCAGGCGTGGTGTCAATGTATTGGGGACTTGGATGGTATGGAAGTTCTGTAATTTGGTTTGCGCTTTGGGGCTATGTAATAATTGACTTTTTGTTTTCATTAAGAAAGGAGAAAAGAAATCTTGCAAACGTGATAACAGGTGGAGTTGTGTTGTTGTTGGAATTTATACTAAGTGGATTTTATGAAACAACCAGCGGTATCAGGTGGGTAATTGCTCCTTATCAATTGATTAACAATGCTGGTCATCTTTTAGGTTTTGCTGTTGGTATAATCATGGCACTTCTTGTCAACATACCTATTGTTGAACTCGAAAAAAGAAGTCTCTCAAAAAACATTCAAAACCAAAAGGAAATTTTTAAGGAGACTTACACACAGAAGATAGATAAAGCGTGTAAAGTTGTTAGTTGGGTCAGCATAATTTTCTTGATATTATCATTTTCTTGGTCGGTCATTTATATCGGGGTGCAAAGTCAACGAAAATTTTTGTTGAGTGTGGAAATAGACTGCAATATTGATGCCTATGACACGACCTATATTTATGATTCTGACAATATATTGCTTACTGGGTCAGTTGAGTCAAATGACATTATTGATGACTGGTTAAGTAAGTTTGAACTGCCATACACTCAAAATGATTTAGATATACAAATTATATTTGTTGGGGATGAGTGCTCTAATTTCTTATGGGGTGGTGGAAGTGCTTGCTATGTTGACCCTTGGGGCTTTAATGATTTTTATGAGATAGCCCACTTTCAGATAACCATTGTATAAAAAGATTAAAGAAGAATCGCGAAGCTAAGTTTTTATAATAAATTATTCCGAGGGACGTTAAAAGTTAAAATCAAATAATATAAGTTGCCAAAAAAAACTTATTCGTTTTATTCTAGTGTAAATTCAAATAGGATGTTTAACTTGGATCCGAAAGTCATCGAAACTTCAGAATTTTAATATTTCAAAAAAATCTAAACTTTAAAAAAACGTACCAAAAAGTATTTGGTACGTTAAAAGAAATGTTGGCGGAGAGCGAGAGATTCGAACTCTCGCGGCCTTTTACAACCCTACTCCCTTAGCAGGGGAGCCTCTTCGACCTCTTGAGTAGCTCTCCATTTCAAGGCAAATTATAAACCTTGCGTTAACATCTTAACACACTTTTATTTGCCTTGTCAATATTTTTTTTGTTTTATTTAAGATTTTCAGAAAAAACCTTTGAAAATACAATAATGTTTTGCCTTTGGTTATGTTTTAATAACATTATAAATTATTAAAATTCTTCATTAAACACTTGGAAAAATGCTTTTGGATGGTTGCATACTGGGCAAACCTCAGGAGCAGAATCTCCAACATGTATATGTCCACAATTTCTACAAATCCACATTTTCTTTTCAGATTTTTGGAACACTTTTTTATTATTCAAAAGTTCTGCAATTTTGTTATATCTTTCTTCATGTCTTTTCTCAATGGCAGCAACACCTTCAAATTTCTTTGCAATAGCTTCAAAACCTTCTTCTCTTGCTTCTTGAGCCATTCTCTTGTACATTTCAGTCCATTCACCTCTTTCACCAGCTGCTGCATCTAACAAGTTTTCATAAGTAGATGGAACTACCCCACCATGAAGTTCTTTAAACCAAAGCTTAGCATGTTCCTTTTCATTGTCTGCAGTTTCAGTAAAAATTTCAGCAATTTGTTCGTATCCATCTTTCTTTGCTTGTGAAGCATAGAATGTATATTTATTTCTTGCTTGACTTTCTCCAGCAAATGCTTCCATTAAATTCTTTTCGGTTTTTGTACCTTTTAAACTTTTCATATTATATTACCTCCATTAAAAAGTTTAAATATATTATATAAATTTACCTCCAATGTGTCAAACTTTTTCGAGTAATAGAATTATTATAATTCTTTTGAATTTCGCTTAAATATTTATCCCAAAATGTTTCACGTGAAACATTTCAAATCATCAGAAACCATTTTGAAAATGTCAATTTATATATAAGTAACGTGTTTTTTGACAGAATTAATCTTAATTCTATCACGCGTATATTAAAACAATAAAAAAATTGTTTCACGTGAAACAATTTTTTTCTATTTGCCATGTCTTTTATTGTAATTCTGCAAATCTTGCAAAGTCATTTCCTTTTTATTGATCAATTCCAGAAGTTCTGCAATTCTATCTAAATCATCTCGATTGTAATAATCAATATAAATTCTTCCTTTATTATCATTTCCAATAGCAGAAACTTTTGTTGCGAACGTCTTCTGCATTTGATTGATAAGTTCTTTAAGCTCTAAAGATTGTTCTTCTTTAACTACTACTTTTTTTACAGGATTTGTATAAGCTTTTACCGCTTTTTCCAGATCTCTTACACTTAAATTTTTAGAAACAGTCATCTGCGCCAGTCTGATTTGTTCTTTTGGATCTTCAACGACCACCAAACATCTTGCATGTCCCGATGTAAGTTTTCCTTTTTCAACCAAATCAATTACATCTGGATACAACGACAACAAACGAAGTGTATTTGCAACATTTGAACGACTTTTTCCAATTCTTTCTGATACAGTCTCTTGAGTTAAACCGTATTCATCCATAAGTTGTTTGATTGCTCTGGCTGCTTCGATTGGATTTAAGTCTTCTCTTTGCAAGTTTTCAATAATACTAATTTCTTTAATCTGTTTATCAGTATAATTTTTAATAACTGCTGGAACTGTCTTTAATCCACAAAGATTTGCCGCTCTCCATCTTCTTTCACCAGCAATAATCATATATGTTCCATCTGATTGCTGATTCAAAACGATTGGCTGGACAATTCCATGTACTCTGATTGATGCGGCCAATTCCTTCAAGGCATCTTCATCAAAATTTTTACGAGGTTGATTTGGATTTGGTTTGATTCTTGTTATATCAATCTCCAAAACGCCGTCGTATTGCTTTTTATTATTTGTTATGTTTTTATAACTATCTTCCTGTGTGTAATCACCAAACAAAGCATCAAGTCCTCTTCCTAAACCCTTGTTATTAATCATTTTCTTCTCCTTTAAATTTTATCTTTCTCAATTTTGAAATTTTATTAAAAGGAATTTTGTTCTTTTTTAATATCTCTTCAGCCAAACTTAAATACGCTTCAGCACCCTTTGAACTTGCATCATACAAGGCCACAGGCAAACCATGACTTGGTGCTTCGGCCAGACGAACGTTTCTTGGAATTGTTGTGAGATAAACCTTTTGTTTGAAGAACTTGACAATCTCATTGCTCACTTGTGTTGTAAGGTTATATCTTTTGTCTTTCATTGTCATAACAACACCTTCAATATCCAAATCAGGGTTCAAATTTCTGTATTTAATCAAGCGTATGGTATTCATCAACTGCGTTAAACCTTCCAATGCAAAAAATTCACATTGAATTGGAATAAGAACACTATCAGCTGCAGTAAGCGCATTTACAGTTATCAAACCCAAAGAAGGCGGACAATCTATGAGAATAAAGTCGTAACTTTCTTTGATTTCATCAAGAATTCTTTTTACAATCTTCTCTCTTTGAGGCAATTGAATCAATTCAACTTCTGCACCGGCAAGATCTACTGTCGAAGGAATGATGTACAAATTATCTATAATAGTTGGTTGAATAACTTCTTCATATGAACTTGCACCATCAATCAAATCATAGATTGTTTTAAGTTCTTTTGTTTTGTTTATTCCAACCGCACTTGTAGCATTGCCCTGAGGATCCATATCCAAAATCAAAATTTTCTTTCCCATTAATGCCATATACGCAGCAACATTTATACATGTTGTTGTTTTTCCAACTCCACCTTTTTGGTTCGCAAAAGCAATAATTTTTCCCATATTAATTTCCCTTTATAAAAATTATACATAAATTATCAAAAAAAATAAAGAAAAATAAGCAAATTTTATTATTTTTTGCTTATTTTGAAATAATTTTATTTTATCGGTTGAGTTTTTGGTTTATTTTTATCGCGTGGAAAATTTTTAGGTGTATGATTTATTTTTTTTATAATTAAAATATTTCTCTCTAAGCCATCTTCAGAAATTTTGAAATTTTCTACCTTTTCAACTTTTCCACCTAAGATTTTTATAGCATTTTCTGATTCTTTCAATTCATCATTGAGTTTTGAAGATTTATATATAACCGCACACCCACCAATTTTGACAAGTGGCAACAGATATTCAACCAGTGTGTTCAATGAAGCCACAGCACGAGCAGTGGCAACATCAAACATTTCTCGATTTTTCTTTGCAAAATCTTCCGCTCTGAAATGTTCCGCACTTATGTCATTTAAATTAAGTTTTTGAATGACACCGTTTAAAAAATTCACTCTTTTATTTAAACTGTCAATCATACAAATTTGCAAATCAGGTCTCACAATTTTTAACGGAATTGAAGGAAAGCCCGCACCACTTCCCACATCAATCACCTTTGCGTTTTTAGGAAAATTATTTATAGCTAAAACACTGTCTAAAAAATGTTTTATTAAAACATCATGTTCTTCTGTTATTGCAGTCAAATGTAAAACTTTGTTTGTTTCAATAAGCATAGAAAAATATTCTTCAAATTGGTTTATTTGAACATCGTTTAAAGTTATTCCATATTTTCCAAAAACTTCTCTTAACTCTTCCATATCTATTTTCTCTTAACCAAAATTGACAACACCGAAACATCGGCAGGGGACACTCCAGAAATTCTGGATGCTTGTCCAAGATTCAAAGGTCTTATTTTTGCTAGTTTTTCTTTTGCCTCTTCTCTCAGGCCTTTGACGGACATATAATCAAAATCTTCCGGAATGGCAACATTTTCATTTCTCAGCATTTTTTCAATATCCTCTTGCTGTTGTTTTAAATATCCTTCATATTTGATTTTGATGTTGACAAGTTCCATATATTTTTTATCAGCTTCATCATACAAATGATAAACATCGTTAATTTTGAAAATATCTATATTTGTTCTTTTTAACAAGTCACGATATTTCATATTTTCCCTAGGAACAGGTTCATTATTCTTGTTGAACAAATCAATCAATCGGTCATCTACTTTTACTTTTTCTGAAAGTTTTTCTTCAATTTCTTGCAATTTTTGTTTCTTCTGCTCAAATCTTTCAAATCTTTCATCACTCACAAGACCAACTCGTCTGCCTATTTCTGTCAATCTCATATCCGCATTGTCTTGTCTTAACAAAAGTCTATATTCCGCTCTGCTAGTCATCATTCTATAAGGTTCGTTTGTTCCCTTTGTTACAATGTCATCAATCAAAACGCCAATATAACCATCGCTTCTTTTCAAAACAAGTTGTTCTTTGCCTTGATTGTAAAGACTGGCATTTATTCCAGCTATTATTCCCTGCGCCGCCGCTTCCTCATATCCGCTTGTTCCATTAATTTGTCCTGCAAAAAACAGACCATCAATTTGTTTAAGTTCCAAAGTTGGTTTGAGTTGTGTTGGTTCTATGCAATCATACTCAATCGCATACGCATCACGCATAATCTCTGCTTTTTCTAGTCCTATCACGGAATGAACCATATCATTTTGAATTTCAGCGGGCATAGATGTGCTAAATCCCTGCAAATACAATTCTTCAGTGTTTAACGCCTCTGGCTCAAGAAAAAGTTGGTGCCTTTCTTTATCAGCAAATCTGACAATCTTGGTTTCAATAGAAGGACAATATCTTGGTCCAATTCCTTTGATTTCTCCTGATATAGCAGGGGCTTTATCCAAATTTTCTCTTATGATTTCGTGCGTTGTTGAGGTGGTGTAAGTCAAATAACAAACCGATTTGTTCTCAATCTTTTCTGAAGTCATGTATGAGAAAGAAAAGACATCCTCATCTCCTTCTTGCAATTCCATTTTGCTGTAATCCACACTTCTCGCATGGATTCTTACAGGTGTTCCAGTCTTAAATCTCAAAAGTTTTATGCCAAGTTCTTTCAAACTATCTGACAATTTGGAACTGTTTTTGAAACCATTTGGCCCCACTGCTTCACGGCAACTTCCAATGATTATCTCACTTTTCAAATAAACCCCAGTGGCAAACACAAGACTTTTAGCACTATAAACAAGTCCAACGGAAGTTGTCACAAGTTTCTTGTCATCTTGAATTTCAATCTTTACCGCTTCCCCTTGGCGAACAAAAAGATTTTTCTCTTGCTCTAGGACTTTTTTCATTTCAGTATGATACGCATTCTTATCTGCTTGTGCTCTCAAACTCTGAACAGCTGGACCCTTTCCACGATTTAACATTCTGATTTGAATTGCTGTTCTGTCGGAGATAATTCCCATCTCTCCACCAAGCGCATCAACTTCCGAAACAAGTTGTCCTTTTGCCGTCCCGCCAATTGAAGGGTTGCAAGCGAGAAAAGCGATCGCATCAAGACTTATCGTCAAAAGCAAAGTTTTGTTTCCAGTGCGCGCCAAAGCCAATGCTGCTTCACAACCAGCATGTCCTGCACCAATCACTATACTGTCAAATTCTTTTGTTATTTTCATATTTTTCTCTATCTCTCTATCATTTTCCCAAACAAAACTTTGAGAATATCAAATCAATAATATCCTCGTTTTCTGCGTTTCCAGTGATCTTTCCCAATGTCTGCCACAACTTTTTAATAAGCATTGATAAAATGTCCAACGAAATGGTTTCATTTCTTAAAATTTCATTTAATATGTCTTGGGCATCTTTCAAAATTCCAACTTGTCTTTCATTTGTCAAAACAAGAGCATTGAAATCTATTTCCTGTTCAATCACCATGTCAATTATCTTTTGTTTTAGCAGCTCGACATTTTTGTTTGTCAAAGCAGAAATCTCCACTTCATTCTTTTTCTTTTCAACAACTCTTTGTTTATCTGATTTGTTGATTATGGTTATATATCTCTTTCCTTTAAGAAGTTTCTCAATCTTTTTATCTTCTTCAGATTCTTTTTCACTTCCGTCCAAAACGAAAAGGACTATGTCTGCTTGATTGAGATTTTGAACGCTTTTTTCAATTCCAATACTTTCCACAACATCTTTTGTTTCTCTGATTCCTGCTGTATCTATAAGATTGATTTTAATTCCATTATAGATGAAACTCTCAGAGATGCTGTCTCTCGTCGTGCCTTGAATGTCCGTCACAATGGCACGATTTTCTCCAAGCATGGCATTCATAAGGCTGCTCTTTCCAACGTTTGTCTTTCCGACAAGAGCAACATTGATTCCATTTTTCAAATAGGTTGCACTTTGTGCTTGTTGCAAAAGTTCAGAATTTGTCTTTTGAATTTCTTTCAACCTGTCTTTGATATTTGTTTTCAAACCCAATTCATCAATTTCATCTGGATAATCCAATCCTGCTTCAATCTCTGCAATCATTTCTTTGATTTCGTCTTGTTCCTTTGAAATCTTTTCAGCAAGTCTTCCATTTGTTATTTGTAAACTGCTTTTAAGTTCTCCTTCAGTTTCCGCGTTGATTTCTCCAATGATTGCTTCTGCCTTGTCAAGAGTAATTTTTCCATTTATGAATGCTCTCTTGGAAAATTCTCCTGGTTCGGCAAGTCTTGCACCGTTTTTAACACACACTTCAACAACCTTCTGAGCAAGCAGAACGCCACCATGAATTTGAAATTCAACAATATCTTCTCCTGTGTATGAAAATGGGGATTTAAAATACACCATAAGACACTCTTCAAAAACTTCTTTTTCCACTGACAGTTTCCCAAAATACATAAACCTTGGTTTGATGTTATCTCTCGTCAAATTGGAAGAATGAAAAATGCTGAGCGCTGTCTCAAGGCTCCCTTGCCCACTCATTCTCACAATTGCGATTGCACCTTTCCCTAAAGGTGTTGAAATTGAAACAATAACATCTTCTTTCATGTTTTTTATTATATCAAAACAACAAACAAAAATCAATCTTTGATAAGCATTCCTTATTGACTTTCCATGTGTAATATTTTATAATTCGATAAAGGAGAAAACATTGATGGAATTTACCGAAATCCAACAAAAAAATTTTGAAACAATTTCAAAAATTTCTTTAATATTAAGAATAGAAAACAAAAGGCTTAGAAACCCTGAAGTTGCCATAATAGATCCTGTTCCAAGTTTGAATTACAGAACTTTCAATTTAAAAAAGTTGTTTAACAAAAAATTTAGAGAAGATATCTCCACAATTGGAGAATATGAACTTGCAAATGGTCTCAAAGGTTTTAAGATTCTTTTAACAGATTCCACAAGAAGAAGTTTTGTAACTTCTTCCACTGAAGATTTTTTACCAGACCCAAACAGCATAATTCTTAAACAAGAAAAACTCAGAGAACTTAAATCTTGGGTTGTAGAAATCAGAGAAAAATATCCACAATTAAAAATTCTTGTTCAAGAAGGCGAGGATTCAAACGAGCCAATTTTTTATGATATTGACAACTATATTGCTTGCAATGATTTCATATATGCGATTGTCGAAAAAATCGAGTCATCAAAAATTGATGGAAAACCTTTGTCTCAGTTTGAGAAATTCTTGGCCGCACAAAATTATGTCAAACAATTTCAGTATAATCTTGAAAACAAAAAAGAGAATGAATCTTGGAGATTGTCAAGAACGCTTCCGGGAATTTTTGCTTCAGGCAACATATGTTGTGCTGGTTATTCAAACATGATGCTTGAAATTCTTGATAAATTAAAAATTCCTTCACTTTCTGTTTTGGCTGGAGATCTAAACAAATCAAAAATTTCTGCTGCCCACGCATTAATTTCCATTAAATTGAACGACGACAAATATAATATTCATGGCATCTATTTTTCAGATGTCACAATGGCCACACTTAACGAGAAAATTCCTGTTTTCGTTTTATCAACCTATAAGCAAATTCAAAACGCATATAAAAGTTATAATACAGCGCTGAAAGCCACACTTCAATCCATGTCTCCAGCAGAAGAACAAGCGTTCTATTTTGAAGACGACCTCGGCAGAAAAAGAAAACAAGCAAACATAATTTCCAAATATCAGTCATACACAAAAAGCGATTTGGATGACTTGGCAACCAAGGTCATCAATTCATCATTTGTTAAAAAAGCAATTGCCCAACTTTATGAAAACAGAGAAGTGATTTTCAACCGTTTCGTACAAGGACTTTGGAATTCTGTCTGCTTAGGTGCAATCGGTTCCACTATCACCGGAAAACATTTTAAATCTGAAAAAAAATTAGCGGACATACAACAAGACATTTCTCTTTTTCTTGATGATTGTTTAAACAAAACGCCGGAACAAATCGATGCGCTTGATGCAAACCCAACTAATGCCATTTTGCTTGCACAAGAAGAAGGAATTTCTTTCAATAAACTATACAAACAATACTGCAGAGAATTTAATAGGTTTTTGCCTAAAGCCGCCTGCAAAAAGAAAGTCCCTGCAAAATATTCACAGAATACATTAAATCAAATTATTGACCATATCGGCAACGACCTGTTTAGACCATCAATCTCTATGACAATCAAAAAACTTTCAAGAGAACAAGATGCCCTTTATGGAAATATGCTTTTGGGACAATTGCTTGTAAAACTCTCCTTGCCGGTTAGTGAAGATCTGGTTCAACAAACCTCAGA
>ERZ1643249.2506-NODE-2506-length-17046-cov-5.367724_pt1 | contig 17046 bp, 10 predicted proteins | sample MGYA00579263_ERZ1643249 | MGnify/ENA primary metagenome ERZ1643249 (study PRJEB29033, sample SAMEA4952264) | chicken gut metagenome | biome: Broiler Chicken; feature: Gastrointestinal Tract; material: Caecum | place: Ireland | collected 2018 | study: Broiler...
GGCACCAGACCGTGATGGAAGTTACTTTCAGTTTCAAAGCAAGCAGATAGGAGCGCAGCATGCAGGAAGGGAGCCGTGGCTCAGGACCAAAAACAGAGTAACACTCCTGCATAATGGAATCTGTCAGGGAAAGATCGAGATACCAAAACTGCACGATATAGTCCCATGTGCTTTTGGAAAGCACAAAGGGATCAGGATAAAACTTAAGAAAATCGGATACGAAAGTATCCTGATAGGCGGCATGGCCGCCAGGATTAGTAGGTAACAAAGAAATCGCCTCCAGTCGATTGAAATAAAATATAATCAATCGGCTTCGCCGCAAATTTTGAGCGATTTGTCAAGCGTTTTTTGAAAAAAGTGGGTGATTTTTTTAGATAGGGGTCAGAAAGCCTTATAAAATCAGGGCTGAAGATTCCGAGAAGTTATAAGAAAGGAAAGGAGGATCTGTATGGAACTGAACAGCAGGATCGCGGAGATGGAACTGGAGAAGGCGGGCAAGACGAATCCCGGCCCATGGACAGACCACTGCCGGTATGCGGCGATGGCATGCAGAAATATTGCCGCGCACTGCGAGGGAATGTCTGCCGATGAGGCCTATATCCTCGGTCTGCTCCATGACATCGGCCGCTATGAGGGCGTCTATGCGGCAAAGCATCTGATCAAAGGATACCGCTACTGCATGGAGCGGGGATGGGAGAAGCCGGCACAGATCTGTATTACACATGAATTCATGATACAGGATATCAGAAAAGCGGGAGGACCGATGGACGTGAGCGAGGAAGACTATCGGTTCATAGAAGAGTTTCTCCAGAATGTCCGCTACGATGATTATGACCGTCTTGTGCAGCTCTGCGACGCCCTTGCGTTTCCTACCGGCTTCTGTATTCTGGAGAAACGGTTCGTGGATGTGGCACTGCGGTATGGGATTTATCCTGCCACATTGGAACGGTGGAAAAAGGTGCTGGAGATAAAAGAGATGTTTGAGAAAAAGACGGGCTGTTCCATCTATGATCTCCTCCCGGGTGTGGCGGAGAACAGTCTGCGGTGAAATATGCCGCTGAACAGAAAACTGCACAGAAAATCAGTCCACTTATCAGTAAGTTTAACAGAAATCAGACGGAGCCGTATCATTGGATGCGGCTCCGTCTGTATTTTCGGATATAGTATACAATAAAAGCAAGCGCGCTGACGGTCCAGGTCACCGGATAGCTGTAAATGATCGCAGGGATCGTTGGTGAGACCCGCATCACTACAGAAAGCCAGATGATGCGGAATACGCAGACACCCGTGAGCGTGATGACCATCGGTACAAGCACATCCCCGGTGCCCCGCAGCGCCCCGGCGAGCACCTCGATGATGACATAGACGATGTACCAAGGGATGATGAGGATGAGCATATTGCAGCCGATCCGGATCACATCTGGGTCTGTAGTAAACATCCGGAAAAGAATCTCTCTTGCCGCGATCAGGAACAGAACAAGAATGCCCGATACTGCCAGATCGATCAGGAGGCAGACCCGGGTGCTCCGGCGGACTCTGTCCATCCTGCCGGCGCCGTAATTCTGCCCCACAAATGTGGTGATGGCGATTCCGAAAGCGGTGCTGACCATCCAGAAAATGGCATCCAGCTTCCCATAGGCGGACCATGCGGCAGTGGTGTCGGTGCCGAAGGTATTGATCGCTGCCATGATCGCGATATTGGTGATGGAGAACAGGACGGATTCCAGACCGGTAGGGATCCCCATCTTCAGCTGTGTTTTCAGCACGGCTCCGTGGAAACGGATATCACGGAGGGAGAGATGAAGGAGATCCCTCGATCTTATCAGATCCCGTGTGACAAGGACCGCGCTCACCGCCTGTGCGATAAGTGTTGCGACTGCCGCGCCCATGACTCCCATGTGGAAAACGATAACGAACAGGCAGTCAAGCACGATGTTGATGACACAGCAGATGATCAGATAGTACAGCGGCCGTCTGGAATCGCCTGTGGCCCGCAGGATGGCAGAGCCCATATTGTAGACAAGGACGAACAGGATCCCCGCAAAATAAATCCTCAGGTAGATGATAGAATCTGCCATGGTGTCAGCAGGCGTCCGCATGAGTGAGAGCAGGGAGGGAGTACACAGGATGCCGGCGGCGGTGAGGAGGCCCCCTCCTGCTGCGGCGAGTGCATATGCGTTGTGCAGACCTTGGTTTGCCGCCTTCTCATTACGCGCGCCGAAGAACTGTGCAATCGTGACTGACGCGCCGGAGGAAAGGCCGGTGAAAAACCCGACTACAAGAGCGACGATCTGCGCAGAGGAACCGCCCACGCTGGCGAGTGCTTCCTTTCCCACGAACTGCCCTACGATCACGCTGTCTATTGTGTTGTAGAGCTGCTGGAAAAATGTGCCCAGCAGAATCGGGAAAAAGAAGAGCAGAAGCTGCTTCCAGATCGTCCCTTCGATGATCGCATTTTTCGTCATAGCTGGTGATTTCATAAGTAAAACTTCCTTCTATCGTATATTTGCCGAATCATATTATATAGAAGCGGCGCAGGAGAAGCAATAGGAATACATCAGATAATAAATCAGCGCGCCTTCATCTATCCAGAAATGAAAGCACGCTGATCTTTAAAAGAAAGGTTTCCTGACTGTCATTGATTATTTATACCATACTGCAGCTTCATAAGGCCTTAAGTTCATCACACCGTGATCCGCGCTGACAGCATCTTTGTAGTTCCCGATCACGCGGTCATATCCGGATACATCCGGCGCGCCCTTCCAGGAATAATCTCTTCCATAGAAGTTTGCCACGACGATGAGTTCGTGTCCTTCATAGGTCCTCCGGTAGGCGAAGACGCAGGGATCCTTCACTGCGAGCGGCTCGATATCGCCGTATGGGATAACGTCCAGCTCTTTTCTCATGGCGATCAGCTTCTGATAATAGTGGAAGATAGAATCCTCGTCCTTGAACTGATCGGCAGCGTTGATCTTTGTGTGATTGCTGTTTACCGCGATCCACGGCTCAGCACTGTCCTCGGCAGAGAAACCGGCATATTTGGAATCATCCCACTGCATCGGCGTGCGGCCGTTGTCGCGGGAGTGGATCTGTATGATGCGCAGTGCGTCTGAAGCGGACAGCCCTTTGTCCTGAAGGATCTGATAGTGGTTCAGGCTCTCCACATCCCTGAACTGGGAAATATCCGTAAAATCGGTGTTGGTCATGCCGATCTCTTCGCCCTGGTATACATACGGGGTGCCGCGCAGGCAGTGGATGATCGTGCCAAGCATCTTGGCTGATTCCTTCCAGTACTTTCCTTCGTCACCGAAACGGGAAACGACGCGGGGCTGGTCATGGTTGCACCAGAACACTGCGTTCCATGCATTGTGCTCAGCCATCTTGGTCTGCCAGTCAAAGATGATGTCCTTAAGCTTCTGGAAATCTGCCGGTACCAGGACCCATTTCTCATTGCCCATAAAGTCTACCTTCAGGTGATGGAAGCTGAATACCATAGAAAGCTCCCCTGTATCGCGTCCTGCATATTTGAAGCAGTTTTCCATGGTGGTGCTGGACATCTCGCCCACTGTGACGATCCCCGGGTCAGTGCCGAAGGTGGCGTCATGCATTTCCTTCAGATACTGATGGATCTTGGGACCGTCAGTGTAGTATTTACGTCCGTCGCCGGTCTCATCGTCTTCGTAGCATGCCTTGCTGATCAGATTGATCACGTCGAAACGGAATCCTCTGACTCCTTTCTTCATCCAGAATTTTAAGATCTTCTGAATCTCCTTACGGACATTTTCATTTTCCCAGTTCAAGTCCGCCTGTGTCACGTCGAAGAGGTGAAGATAATACTCGTCAAATTTTTCTACATATTCCCACGCATTTCCGCCAAACTTGCTCTCCCAGTTGGTCGGCGGGACGCCGTCGCCCTTTCCTTTGCGGAAGATGAAGAAGTCTTTATAGTAGGGATCTCCCTCCATTGCTTTTCGAAACCACTCGTGGCGGGTGGATACGTGGTTGAACACCATATCGAACATGAGACCGATACCGCGTTTTTGACCCTCAGCGATGAGTTCCTCCACGTCTTCCATAGTCCCGTAGCGGGGATCGATGTTGTAGTAGTCCTCCACATCGTATCCGTTGTCGTTCTGCGGGGATACAAAGAACGGTGTGAGCCAGATGTAATCTACACCGAGCTCTTTGATGTAATCCAATTTTTCAATAACGCCGCGGAGGTCGCCGAGTCCGTCCTTGTTGGTGTCACAGAATGACTTCGGATAAATCTGGTATACGGTGCTCTTTCTGAAATCTTTATTCATAATCTCAATACCTGCCCTTTCCATTGAATTTATGTGGTGATACTGCCCGCGCCGCACCCCGGCTGTCCGATGAAGCTGTCCGATGTGCGGCGCAGTTGCTGCTGTTTATGATTCCGGGAAGAGGCTGCTTAGTTCCAGGAGATGACGGTCGTCTCTCCTGCCTTTGCATCAATTCCCGAGTGCATTTTGATGTTTGCTGCATTTCCCTCTGAGGTGACGATCAGCATGGTCGTGCAGGGATGCCCCGCCGCCTTGATCTTCGCCGGATCGAACTCGATCAGCGGCTGTCCTGCCTTTGCATGGTCTCCTTCTTTCACAAGGAGTTTGAAGCCGTCTCCGCCCATGTCTACGGTGTCGACACCTACATGGATCAGAAGTTCTACGCCGTTTGGAAGCGACAGCCCGCATGCGTGGCCTGTGTCCGCCATCACAACGCTTACGTCACAATCCGCCGGTGCGGTCACTACATTGTTGGAAGGCTCGATCGCAAGCCCGTCTCCCATGATCTTCTGTGAGAAGACGTCGTCCGGAGCTTCCTCGATCGGCATTACTTTACCGTCAAGGATGGATTTCAGTTCTTTTACATCTGCCGCTGCGCTTTCGGTTTTTGTCTTAACTGAAACTGCCTCAGCTTCAGGAGCCGCAGCCGGAGCCGCTGCTTCTTTTCCGTATCTGTCTTCTTTTGAAAGCTTGATCCTTCCTACAAGAAATGTCAGTGTGAACGGGATCACAATTGCGACGGCCATAGCAAGAAGGAAGATCAGGTAGTATTCCGGCTTGATGGAAAGGATTCCCGGGAGTCCGCCGACGCCGATGCTCAGAGCTTCCACTCCGAAGCCTACGGAGATCATTGCCGCACAGCAGGAACCGATCATGCCGCATACCAGCGGGAATACATATTTTAAGTTGACACCGAAAAGTGCCGGTTCAGTTACGCCTAAGTAACAGGAGATGCATGCCGGTACGTTGACCTGCTGTGCACGCTCGTTCTTTTTCTGAAGTACGCTCATAGCAAGTACGCTGGAACCCTGCGCGATATTGGACAGGGCGATCATCGGCCACAGGATCGTGCTCTTTGACGGAGAAGCAAGAAGCTGCGAATCGATGGCGTTCGTCATGTGGTGCAGACCGGTCATAACGAGCGGTGCATATAACAGACCGAATACTGCTGCAAACAGGAACCTGAAGTCAGATGTAAGTCCTGAGTATACTACGTCTCCGATCGCGTTGCCGATCTTCCAGCCGATCGGTCCTACGATGGTGTGCGCGATAATAACCGCCGGGACCAGGGAACAGAACGGAACTACGATCATACTGATCACTTCCGGACATATCTTCTTGAAGAATTTTTCCAGATATACAAGGACGAAGCCTGCCATCATCGCCGCGATAACCTGTCCCTGATAACCGATCATCTGGACTTTAAAGAATCCGAAATCCCATACCGGAATTTCTGAAACCGGTGTATCGGCTACGCTGAAGCCGTTCAGCAGCTGTGAGGATACAAGAGTCAGACCGAGGACGATACCAAGGATCTGAGTCGTTCCCATTTTCTTAGTAATTGACCATACGATACCGACCGGCAGCAAGTGGAATACCGCTTCACCGATCAGCCAGAGGAAATTGTACATTCCAGACCAGAACTGAGAAATATCTGCAAGGCTCTGTGTGTTGTTGTTGAAGAAGTTGATCTCACCGATCACGTTTCTGAAGCCGAGTACAAGACCACCGCAGATCAGAGCAGGGATCAGGGGAGCGAAGATCTCACCCAGTGTGCCCATGATCTTCTGGAGTGGATTCTGGTTTGTCTTGGCAGCCGCTTTCACGGCGTCTTTGCTCACGCCTTCAATCCCTGCGTAAGCGGTAAATTCATTGTAGAAAACGGAGACATCATTTCCGATGATGACCTGATACTGTCCGGCCTGAGTGAATGTGCCCTTTACGCTCGGCAGCTCCTCGATCGCCTTTTCATCTGCTTTTTTCGGATCGACAAGGACAAAGCGCATTCTTGTCATACAGTGGGAAACAGCCTGGATATTCTCTTTCCCGCCGACGAGATCCAACAGACGTTTTACATCATTTTCATACTTTCCCATCGTTTCTCTTCCTTTCTTTTATTGAAGATTTCAAGCCCCTGCAAGCACCGGACTTGTTTGAACAACTACACCATAACACCCTTGTTTAAACATGTCAACGAGATTTTTAACCCGAAATAATTTTCGTGATATCTGTACAAAACGTCTGTCAGCATTTTGTTCAAAACTTTCAGAATAGAGCTCGAAGCAAGATTCTGCTTGATTTTCAGTGTTTACGTTTTTATAATAAAAATAGATGTTTAAACAAGGCGAGGATATAGGAATGCCTAAAGCGAAGTATGACCATATTTATAAGGATTTAAAAGAAAAGATTGAGACAGAATATTATGCATATCAGGAGATGCTTCCGTCCGAGAACACGCTCGTGGGGATATACAGCTGTTCCCGCAATACCGTGAGGAGAGCGCTCGCAGAACTGACTGCGGACGGATATGTGCAGCCCATGCACGGCAAAGGAGTCAGAAATATTTTCCAGCCGGTGGAACAGACTGCTTTTACGGTCGGTGGGATTGAATCCTTTAAAGAATCAGCGGCGCGGAACAGGAAGAAGCCTTTCACCAGGGTGCTTCAGTTCGCGGAGATCACGGCTGATGAAAAGATAGAGCGGCGCACAGGATTCAAGAAAGGCACGGAACTGTATTATATCCAGAGACTACGTTCGCTGGATGGGAAACCGCTGATTCTGGATCATAATTATTTCCTGAAAGAACTCACGAGGGGGATCACGCCGGAGATCGCGGTCAATTCGATCTATGAATATCTGGAAAATGTGCGCGGCCTTACGATCTCGACAAGTAAGAGGACACTTACTGTGGAGCGCGTCACACAGGTAGATGAAAAATATATTGATCTGAAGGACTATAACTGTATGGCGGTCATCACCAGCCAGACCTTCAACGATAATGGAATCCAGTTTGAGTATACACAGTCAAGACATCGTCCGGATTACTTCATGTTCCAGGATGTCGCGACCAGAAATCACCGTTCGGGGACGTAGTGAAATTCAATTTCACTACGTCCCCGATTGCGGTTTGCTATGTCCCGAAATGCAGGCAGCCCCGTCCCTTTTTGACTTACCCGACGACTTATCAGAACTCCAGACCCCGCCTCTCTGTTTTTCAATGTAGATAGGTCTCCGCTTGCTCTCCATATAATCTCTTGAAATATACTGTCCCAGGATGGAGAGAAACAGCATCTGCATTCCGTTCAGCAGCAGGATCAGGCAGATCAGCATCACGGTCCCCGGAAGTCCGCGGCCGGACAATGCGAATCCCAGGGCGGTCAGTACAGCGAGGGCGATCAGCAGTGCGCCGATGATTCCGGGGAGCGCTGCGGGAGTGGAAGAGAAGGAGAGAATCCCGTCCAGTGCATAGCGGAACAGAGAGCGGAAGGTCCACTTGGTCTCTCCCGCCGCCCGGGCTTCATTGTGAAATGGAATCCATTTTGTATCAAAACCGACGAAAGAGAAAATCCCTTTCATATAGCGGTTGTATTCCTTCAACTCCAGTACAGAGTCCGCCATGGCGCGGTTCATCATTCGGAAATCTCCAGCGCCGTCACCCATTTCCAGACGGCACATCCGGCCAATGATTTTATAGAATGTGCGGGACAGCAGATTACGGAGGCGCCCCTCCCCGGTGCGGTCTTCGCGCAGTCCTGCGCAGCAGTCGTATCCTTCTGTGCTGACGACGCGGTACATCTCTTTCAAGAGTGCGGGAGGGTGCTGAAGGTCCGCATCCATGAAAACGCAGTAGTCACCGGAAGCAGTCCGACGCCGAAAAATGTTCCAGTATTTTCCGCGTATGGTCCCGGCTCCCATCGTCCACAAAAATAAATTCGCATTCCGCACCCACGATCTCATCCGCGGCGGCAGCAGTTTCGCGGTAAAATGCAGGCAGTACTTTCTCTTCGTTATAGCACGGTACAATAATACTGATCTTATCCATGAAAGTTTTCCCCCTTTTTAAAAACACCATATTTACACAGAACATAGTTGCCGGCGACAGTCACTGCGCTGACAAGGATCTTGGATATGAAAGCGGGTGCAAGCAGCAGGTCAATGAGGAGCCAGAGCAGCAGGCTCTCTGCCAGAAGCGTTGCGGACCGAAGTGCCGCAAAGGCAGAAAATTCACGCAGTATCCGGTCGCGGGAGCAGAACACGAGCCTGCGGTTAAGTATATAGGCGGTCAGCACCGCGCCCGCCCATGCTGCGCTGTTGGCCGCAGGCCAGGGAAGGCGAAAAGACAAAAGCAGTGCATACAGGCAGTAATTAACGCCTGTTGTGATCACGCCGCTGATGAGATAGGCGGCCAGTTCCTTTTTCTTTTTCATAAGCCCCCTTTTCTGCAGCCTGAGTTTGGACACCACATTGCAGATGAGAAAAATTCCGTATCCGGCGGCAGAAACAAGACTTAAAAAGCAGCCGAACGCTTTCCCGGGAGGTGAAAAACGGATGTCCACAGAATGTGTTCCCTGTGCAAGGAGAACCCCGGCAAATGCTTCATTTACAGTGATCAGCTCTGATGATTCTCCGTCCACGAGAATTTCCAGGCCATGCTGGAGAGGAATAGAAGTTGCGAGCACTCCTTCTGTCTCTGCTGTGACCGAGCCCGAAAGGATACTGTTTCTGTCCGTGGCTTTGGCGAGCTGTACCGGAGTATAGTTCTTTTCTGTAAATCGTTCTGCGCTGTAGAGAGACCATTGGATATCGCTGATCACATAATGGCCTTTGGAAAATGTGATCTCCAGACTGTCCGTGCCCGTTCCCGGCGAAGATGTAAACTGATAGTGAAAACACTGATTCTGGTTGGGGTACGGGGCAAGCCATCCAGAGAGCTTGTTGCGGATCCCGTTTATGTCGATTACGACGGCGTCTCCGGTCCTTGAAGCGACAGAAAACTGCAGGAGCAGGATACAGTCCGGAACAGGATCGGAGATAGTTACGGTCAGCCGGCATTTCCGATCTGCCGTGATCTCGAAGCCTTCCGCAGATTTGCGGATCGTAAGTCCGTCCGGGAGCGGACCGGCGGACAGAGAAGGTGAAAAAGAAGGAATCCCGTAATCACTGGCTTCTTCTGAGGTTTTAAAATGGATTCCTTTATCCGGAATGCTTTTCAGATCTGCCACAGTGCTTCTGGTAACTGCATCCAGCTTTCCGTCCGGAGAGAGCTGTTCATAATCTTCCGATGAAATCAGATCATTGGTAAAATATGCAGCTGGAAGCACAGACCTGTTTTCTGCGATCACATTCTGCCCTGCCTGGTATACCGGCGTGTATCCGACGGGAATGCTGTCCGTCGTCGTTTCCAGATAGCGTACGCCCAGGAGGTGCAGCAGGAACGGGTTATCCGAGGTCAGCAGCGCGGTCCGGTTGTTGATCCGGATGGGAGTCCGGAGTGTATCGTAATAGAAGCCGGAGTAGGCAGGATTCGTGACGGAGGAATACATAGTGTTCCTGGTAATCCCGGCGGCGGGAAGTTCATTGCTGTCCTCCAGGGGACGGATCAGGCTGTCAAAACGGTACAGAGGATCAAAGGAAATATTTTTGGAGGCCTCTTCCAGCTCTTCCTGGGAAAATCCCGCTGTGGTTTCAGAGCGCTTCACCCAATTTTCTGTTCCGGCGGTCGTGAGATACATGCCGGTCGGAGCTGTAAGGAGAAGCAGGATGGCGGCAGCGCCAGCGGCAGAGCGCAGCCGGCGGCTGCGGACGGTCATTTCCGGGGCTGAAGAATGAGGCAGGGCGTGCAGCAGGTGAGTAAGCAGGCCGGAGGAAAGCAGGCCGCGTTTCTCTGCACGCATCAGACACAGGCCCCGCAGGATGAGGCGGAGCGCCAGCAGGATCCCGAGCTCTGCCAGGATCCACGGAAACTGCGGCTGGCTGAACCAGAGCAGGCTTACCGGGATCATGACTGCGAAAGGCCATGCGGGAAAGCAGTTTTCCCTTTCTGCTTCCGGAGCTGCTGAGGATCCGGTCTGCGCGGGATACAGAGCAGGTTCTGCGGAAAGAAGTGTGCTCATATGGAGAAACTCGGTCTGCAGGAAGCGGACGCAGTGCAGGATGACCAGAGGCATGAAGGGAATCAGGATCTTCGGCCGTGCGTAAAGCATTCCGTTCAAGATCCAGGAAAAAACTCCGAACAGTCCCATCATCAGGAAGAGCTGGCTGTCCCTGCGGAAAGGTTTTCTGGAAAGTCCCGCCAGCACCGCATAAAAGCAGATCAGTGTAAGTCCCATCCCATATTCGTTAAACAGGATATTGTTGAACACCGGATTCGGTCCGAACAGTTCCAGAAGTTTCAGCAGTCCGGTGGATGTACTGCCCCGGCCGTGCTCCAGAAGCACAAGCGCGGTGGGAAGCAGGAGCGCCGCCGCCATTGCCGCGGCGAGGACTGCCGACGGGATATAGCGTTTTACAAAGGAACCTTTCCAGAACCGCCTGCCTTCTGCCCGGTACCAGTACCATCCGACCGCAGCGAAAGCAGAGATGGAAAAGTAAAAACTGGAGAGACAGATCATCAGGAGACAGAGAGGAAGCCATCTGTACTTTTCCCTTCTGACACACAGGAAAGCTGCCAGCAGAAACGGCAGATAATTCACGAACATGATCTGCCGGTGCATATGGAAGAGACATCCCGCAGTCAGGAAGAGGATGCTTCCCAGCCACGCTCCGGCGGGAGAGATTTGTTCCGTCCTGAGCCAGAGAAACATGAGGAGTACAGAACCCAGATATGCAGCCAGCATGTAACCGATAATGATATTTATCATAGGTATCTGCGGCAGCAGGCATCCGATCAGGATGTCCGGCCTTAAGAAACCGTAATAGGCGAACTGATACCCATTCGAGCCGCTGCCCAGACGGATCCATGAGGGCAGCAGGGTATGCTGCTCAAGGCAGGTGTCGCGTATCGTTTCCGCCAGAGTGACATGCTGGCTCAGCCAGTCAGTGTTTGAACCGTATACATATCCGTGCGGGATGACGGCAATGGTCAGTATAATAAAAAGCAGGATGAGGGAAACGGGGTAAAACCATTTCTTCATCATTTGTATTCCCCCTTTCAGTAATCTTAGATTAGTACATTTATCTTAAAAAATGCCGAAAACGAATCTAAAGAATTCTTAAGAAACCCTTCAGAGAACATAAAATTCAAGAGAATATGCAGTAATTTTTTTTTCAATATATTAAAGTACGGGGATAAGAAAGGTCGGGTTTCTGTGGATATGCATCCGGAGCGGGGCGGGAACCGGGGCACGCTTCATAACCAGGTCAAAGAAAATACGGCGGACACGGAGAGCAATCCGATCGGACTGCGCAGTGTCAGAAAAATGGTGGAGATCCGTCGGGGAGAATTGCATACATTTGTAGATACAAATATATATGCAGTATGTATTGTATTTGATATGATCGCAAAATATAGTAGTTTCGATGAAGGGAGATAAGAGTGAAAAGGAATATTATCTGAAAATTCAAACAAAATAAACAAAATAATAAATTTATTTAAAATAAAATGCATAAAATGTATTGACAAATAAAAACAGCGGTGGTATTATAAAACCATCCAAAAGAGATACAAGAAACCATCTCAAAAGGATATTTATCTAAGAGAACAAATGACAGATCAATTGTTCGATTAGGTTAAAAATACAAGGAAGCAGGAGGAAGATCCCATGGACAGTATAGTTTCAGTTAATAATCAATATGTCAGTGGTACGGTAAATGTTAGTTCCTGTGAAGAAAGAGGCCTTTGCCGCAGATAAAGATTAAGAATCCAGAAATAATCAGAATGTAAAGGTACAATCGGAGTGATCGGAATCTGGATGAAAATCAACAGATTTAAGCATTTGCAGACGTATTGAATATAGTTACCACATATAGCAGGATTTCGAAAGATGTGTAAAGAAACATTGAGTAGAATATTATTTTATAGTAAAGGATTAGTAGTTATAGAAGGAATAATCAAATAGAAGGCAGGAATATTGTTTAACAATACTGCTCCCTTTGAAAGATTATAGAAAGAATAACTTGGGAGATTCTTTAAAAATATAGAATAATACCGGAGATGAAGCGAAAGCGGAAAGCGGATTTTGTTATGAACCTCAATTTGTTATTGAAGGAGGGTAGATTTAATAAGCTGGTCTTAGTAAATCGACCGCTGATGAGATAACAGACGGCAGAGGTCTCACAGGAACGTGAATCAAATAAATGCCTCCGATTTAATATAAAATAAAAATAATGAAAAAATTAAATAAATCATAAAATGCATCGTCAATGTCAATTGAGGATGCATTTTTTTGACATTATGAGTCTCATATGCTAAACTATTGAAAGAATATTGGCTTTTGCAGATGTGACATGAAAGCGATAGAATGTGGGAAAAAGATATTATTTTCGATGAGGTGATTGCGGTGGATAAGTATGAATATAAGTTAAAGACACAAGAAATGCTTGAACTTATGGAAGACGGTGAATACAGCAGAGCTGCGGAGATAGCGGATATAATTGACTGGAAAAGAGTACGGAATGTTACGATGCTGATGAATGTCAGCGATATTTATGAAAAGAATGACGAGTACAAGAAAAGTTACGATGTCCTCAGAATCGCTTATCACCGTGCAGAAGGCAGCCGTAAGGTGCTTTACCGCCTGTGTTCGCTGGCAATCAAAACAGGGAATGTTGAAGAGGCGATAGATTATTATGATGATTTTATGCAGATCGCTCCGAAAGATCCGAATCAATATATTTTAAGATATCAGATTCTCCGCGCACAGAATGCTCCGATCGAACAGCAGATAGAGGCCCTGGAAGAATTTAAAAAGGCCGAATATATTGAAGAGTGGGCATATGAGCTGGCAAAGCTGTATCAGGAAGCGGGGATGATCACGGAGTGTCTGGAAGAATGTGATGACCTGATCCTGTGGTTCAGCGAGGGCAAATATGTGTATAAGGCGATGGAGCTTAAGATGCAGTACAAGCCTCTGACTCCTTCACAGCAGGAAAAATATGATAAAAGAAGCGGTAAGATAAGCACAGAAACAGAAGAGATTCCGGATCTGGAGACCTACGCTGCATCCCAGGAAGAAGAAGGGACTGTGTCAGAGGAAGAGAAAGACAGCGGGGCAGAACCGGAAGAGAGCGAAACCGAGCCTGCGGAAACAGAGCATCCGGGACAGGAAAAAGGACAGAAGAAGATTGGCGATACAATGCGCCTTGATGAAGCGCTCAAGCAGCTGCTTCAGCCCAAAATGGACTCTGACATTACAGAGATAACGCCGCCGGAATTGGAGGAAGATCAGGAAGAGGAGCCTGTACTTACGGAGGAACCGGCTGAGGCTTCCGGGGAGACTGATATGGCAGATCTGGAAGACGCAATCGGTGAAATAGAGTCGGTGGTCGACCTTGAGATGGTCAATCAGATTGCAGAGGAGAAAGAACTTCAGGAGAAAGTGCCTGCAGCGTCTGGAATGACAGAACTTGTTCCGGAAGAGGCTGAAGAGATTGTGGATGTGTCTGCACAGGAGACAGTCTCAGAGGAGGAAGAAGAGAGCACGGAGGCAAGTCTCGATATAACAGAGGCGGAAGAGTTCCTTGAAGATGCGGATGAAGAACAAAATACAGAAGATGCCACGGAGACCTCAGCAGACAGCGAGCAGGTCGAAGGGCAGATGAGCTTTGCAGATATTCTTTCTGACTGGGAGCTTCAGATGGAGGATTCAGAGGATCTGACGGAAGAGGAGGAGCCGATAGAGGCTGTGGAAGCGGAAGTCGTGGAAGAAGATACGGCATCCGGCATGGAAAACGCTGCCGTTTCTCCAGAGGATACAGAAGCACTCGAAGCAGATGACGCGGAGGCATATGAAGAGGCGGAAGAGCTTGAAGCGGACGATTCGGAAGAATATGAGGAAGCGGAAGAGCTCGAAGCGGATGATTCGGAAGAATACGAAGAAGTGGAAGAACTTGAAGCGGACGATTCGGAAGAATATGAGGAAGCAGAAGAGCTTAAAGCAGACGAGTCGGAAGAATATGAGGAAGCAGAAGAGCTTAAAGCAGACGAGTCAGAGGAATACGAGGAAGCGGAAGAGCTTGAAGCGGATGATTCGGAAGAGTATGACGATACAGAAGAGCTTGAAGCAGATGATTACGAAGAGTTCGAAGAGGAAGCCTCTGAAGAAGAAACATGGGGAGATACAGAAGAGTCGGAAGATGACGAAGCAGAGCCTGCAGAAGCAGAGCAGGAAGATTTGACAGAAGGGGAAGCAGCAGGGGAAATCATGGAAAATAAGAAAAAGACAGAACCGATCCTTCCGCCGGATATTCAGCGCCTGATCGATGAGATCGAAGGAGTTATACCTCCGGAAGAGCCGAAACCGGTAAAGAAGGAAAAGACAGACGACGTGCCGCACGAAAACATGGGGAAGGTTGCGGATGAGCTCAGGATCGATGATGATCTGGAACTGGATGATTCGGAAGATTACTGGGACGATGATTATGACGAGCCGGACAGCGTTTATGAGGACGAGGAAGAGTACGGCAGAGATTATGCTGACGAGGCGGAAGAAGAGTATTATTCGGAATACGAAGACGAGGACGACATCTACGATAATGAGATGCCGGATTTTGAGGAAGAATTCCGGGTGAATCCGGAACACAGTACAGAGCCGGACGACAGAGAAGTTCCGGATGACGATGATGAAGAAATGGACATCCTTTCAGCGACGACGCCGCTGAGCAGAAAAGAGACAGCGAAGCTGATCGCTACAGGAAAGACATCTCCGCTGCCGCTGGATGAGATCTCAGATGCACTGTCACTGAGCGACACCGGATTTGTAGTTCACGGGCGTTACGATCTGGAAGCACAGAGCGGAATCGGAACCCGGGCGGGACTGACGGATGAACAGAAAAAACTGTTCTCCTACTTCGTGCCTGTGCGCGGAATGAGCGAGCAGCTTGTAGATGTCCTGGAGCAGGATAAGAACTGCACGAACCGCAGAGGTACATCAAGGACCGGAAATCTTCTGATCATTGGCAATAAAGGAAACGGAAAGACCGTCCTTGCGGTGGATGTTGTGAAAGCGATCCAGAAACAGCGGAATATCCGTCAGGGCAAGGTTGCTATCGTTACAGGCGAGTCTCTGAATAAAAAGAAGATCGGAGATATCATCGATAAGCTCTATGGAGGAGCGCTGATCATCGAGAAGGCGGGAAAGATGAACGAGAAGACCGTTGCCCGTCTGAATAAAGCAATGGAAAAGGATACAGGAGAACTCCTGATCGTTCTGGAGGAGCAGAGAAAACCGCTTGACCGTCTCCTCTCTTCCAACCGCGAGTTCAGACGCAAATTTACCTCACGTCTCGAGGTGCCGATCTTTATCAACGATGAGCTTGTGACATTCGGCCAGACCTATGCGCAGGAGAACGGTTACCGCATTGATGAGATGGGAATCCTTGCACTCTACAGCAGGATCGATTCTCTTCAGAGAGAGGATCATGCCGTTACCGTGGCCGAGGTGAAAGAGATTATGGATGAGGCGATACAGCATTCGCAGAAAGCTTCTGCAAAGAAACTGGTCAGAAGAGTATTTGGAAAAAATACAGATGATTCTGACAGAATTCTGTTATCAGAAAAAGATTTTAATATTTAATATTGCATAATATTAATAGACAGTCTTGAAAAAGGCTGTCTATTTTTTATTTCAGGACTGCTTTTCTCTTTTCTTTTCTGAATCTTTCCAGTATAATAGGCTTATATAAAAATGAGTAACCGTTTTTATGCGTATAGCCTGACAAATCCGGCAGTTTCTGCCGGATTTGTACAGAAAACGGATTTAAAATTCGAGCGGCGAGGTGGGCTTTATGGTTAAGAAAAAAGGCACAGATAAAAAGGTACAGCCTTATGAGATCGGAGAACTTGACCAGTATCTTTTTGGTCAGGGCAACCATTATGAGATTTATGAAAAAATGGGTGCACATAAGGTGACAGTGGACGGAGTCTCCGGTGTTTATTTCGCGGTGTGGGCACCCCATGCGCGCAGAGTTGCGGTCGTAGGCGATTTTAACGGCTGGGATTTTGAGGCGAACTATATGGAGCGGCAGGAGCCGATGGGGATCTATACCTGTTTTGTACCGGGAGTAGATGTGGGGGATCTCTACAAGTTCTGTATTGAGACGCAGCAGGGCAAGCGTATTTTCAAGGCTGATCCGTATGCGAATTATGCGGAGCTCAGACCGGGAACGGCATCAAGAGTTGCGGATATCTCTCACCTGAAATGGACGGATGACGCGTGGATGGAGAATAGAAAGACATGGGACAACAGGACGAACCCGATGTCGATCTATGAGGTCCACATGGGCTCCTGGATGAGACATCCCGGAACGGAGGACGAAGGCTTCTACACGTACCGTGAGTTCGCAGAGGCCATCACAAAGTATGTAAAGGATATGGGTTATACGCATGTTGAGCTTATGGGTATTGCAGAGCATCCGTTTGACGGATCCTGGGGATATCAGGTAACCGGCTACTATGCGCCGACTTCCAGATACGGAACACCCGAAGATTTTGCATATATGATCAATTATCTGCACCGCAATAAGATCGGCGTTATCCTTGACTGGGTACCGGCACATTTCCCGAGAGATGCGCACGGACTGGCTG
>ERZ1643249.2507-NODE-2507-length-17044-cov-5.713108_pt1 | contig 17044 bp, 13 predicted proteins | sample MGYA00579263_ERZ1643249 | MGnify/ENA primary metagenome ERZ1643249 (study PRJEB29033, sample SAMEA4952264) | chicken gut metagenome | biome: Broiler Chicken; feature: Gastrointestinal Tract; material: Caecum | place: Ireland | collected 2018 | study: Broiler...
CGATAGTACTGCTGGCCATATCCAGCCTGACCGCCATAGTTACCCTGGCTCTGATAATTTTCCTGGCCCGCAGTCTGCGCGCTGCCCTTTGCTCCCTGGGAAGTACAGTTGCAAACTTCCCCCTCCTCAAGTTTTCTCCCACACTGTGTACAAAATCTTGCCATAGTAGTCCTCCTCTTTCTATCACTCATCCGCTTATCATAAAGCCGATGCACTGATCACCCATTCTCTTCCGTCTTTCGTCATGGGAAGCACCTGCGTCTCTGTCTGTATTTCCCCCTGAAATGTCATAGTGAAATTTACTTCTGCCATACAGTTATTTTTATCAGAATATTCGATATTAACAATTTCCAGATCAAATTCAGGCGTCAGTCCGGCCGCCGACATAAATCCCCCCAGGCCACTTGCCAGATCCGAAAGTCCTCCCAGATCAATTCCCGCCAGCTCTCCTCCCACACTGAGAGCTCCGCTGTAGAGACCCTGAATCTGATTATCAAAACATTCCAGAAGCTCTTCCTGATCCAGATTGTTCAGAGCATGCTCCATCTTTTCTATGGTATCCTCCGGAGTTCCTGATTTAAGAAATACAAAATAAAGAATCACGGCAATGGCGGTCAGCGCCGCCGCAATCAGCATCAGAAGCTTCAAGCTCATAGCCCTGTGGGCGGCTTTTGCTCCCGCACCTGCCACTCCATGAACATAACCTCTCCCATAGCTATTCCCGTAGCCGCTTCCAGGGCCTCTTCCGTAACCGTCTCCATAATTACCGCCGTAATTTCCATAATTCTCCGGCGGAACGGCACTGCTCTGCGCGGCATACCCATTCGGAGACGCCCCTGCGGTCTCTCGCTCATAAGGGGAGTACGTATCCGCGGTTCCATTTTCCCTGAAATCCATCTCTTTTCTCGGCGGATCCGGATGATTTTCAACCGGATACCCACATTTTGGACAGAATTTCTGTCCTGGATAAATCTGATTTCCACATCTGACACAAAACATATTGGTTTCCCCCCGTTAACACGCTGTTTTGTCCAATCAATTATAAAATTTTTATAAAATAAACATAGTTAAATTATAAAAATATTCTATCTTTTTGTCAAGAAAAGTCTGATGTTACACCCTTTACAACTCTGTCCGCAACCTTGTCCACAGGTGCCGGCTTGTCCCCTCCGTTTCTTCTGCAAAGACAGCAGGCAAAGAGGAGGCAGTCCCGCAGAATCCGCTCCCAAAAAGCCGGTATTTCTACGGGACTGCCTCCCCCTGTTCGTGACAATGGAAAGTACCAGCAGCGTACTTTCGACTGAGCTGTTTTCTGATCTTTTATGCCAGCGATCCCATAGGATCCCACGGATTCAGCCGCACCGGTTCCATTTCATAGGCCTCCAGCGCTTTGGGGGATAAATATTTTTTATTTACCACCACCTGGTAGTTATATTCGTCAAACCACCGGTCGCTCATCACAAAATAACCTTTCTTTCCGGCTTCTTCGCCCCAGCTGTTCTCCACCCGCCAGCGGTCAGGTTTCCCGTTTTCATCCAGATTTACTCCCTGAAATACCATGGCGTGCGTCATCAGGCTCTGGCCGTACTCCAGACGTTCCGCTTTTGTCATGGGAAAATCCGTATCGAACAGCGTCTCCACATCGTAAATCCCGGTATCCATAAGGCCTCCGTCCCGGAAACTGCGTTTTCCCACATCACATCCGAACCAGACAGGTTCTCCGTCCTTCAGCTGGGCAATGGCAGCCTGTTTCATCTCTTCGATGGGAAGATTTACGTATTTTACAGGGCGGCCCTCCTTAACGTTGCCCAGATACTGAACCGTGTAACTCCGGTAGAAGGGTTTATCCTCCGTAGGAGCGTTTATAACGCTGACATAATCATCCAGGCGAAGACCCACATATTTTTCATAAAAAGCCTTCGGCGTCAGATTTGCCTCCCGGTGAAAATTCCCGTCCTTGTCCCGGTATTCAAAGGTAAAGGTTCTGGGCGGTTTTCCCAGACTGATACAGAGCATACGGTATACCGTTTCCATCATCGCCTCTTTTTCCTTTTTCAGCTGTTCCATGGATTTGCCCGCTTTGTGGCCTTTTCTGAGCACACAGGCATATTCCCTCAGCTTCTCCGTCATATAGGACACCATCTCCTGGGTCGCGGAGGAAGAAACGCTTTCCGGCATGGCCGTCTTGGGAACCAGACCGTATTTTTCCACAATACTGCAGAGCATATCCCATTGGCCGCCGTCATTTAGCGGGGCTGCCAGAAGGTGCGCAATAAGCCGCCCGTCCGTCGGCTCGTCCAGAGTATCCAGAATACTTTCCAGAAAATAATTGGCCTTTTCCAGCTTGTCATAGAACAGGGGATAACTCTGGGACAGTTCAAAATCTTCCAGGTTCTGTTTTTTGATCACCTGAAAACGCATACAGTTCAGCGCCGCGAACATCCAGCAGCGGCCGCTCCTTTTCTGATTGGTGACCGCCCCCTGTTCCAGGGAAATGGAAAATTCATGGGGAATTTCCCGCTCCGTCACATAGTTTCTGGAAGAAGCGCAGATTCCGCAGCTTACGGCGGCATTCATAGCCATCCGGTTTCCCGGATTTTCATCGAAACGCTTCTCCAACTGATCCAACAGGTTCTGTGAAATTGATGAATCCATAATCAGGCTCTCCTTTGTAAAAGATAATGAATATGATAACAATTCAGACTTCCACTGTCCCGCGAGGCGTCCCGATGCTTTTGCAGCGGGATCCCGAGGCCTGCAGGCGCCAGGCTGCGGGAATCGCAGCCTGTGTGCATGCTTTTGTGGCAGTGAAGCCGGAAGGCTGCACTGTTATAATAACTGGTTTTATTCTAGCACACTTGTCATGGAAAAGAAACCGTGACCGCCCCGCGCTTCTTTCCTCAGATATGATATTCCCGGTAAAGCTGCTCACGGTATTCCTGATCAGATGCGATTTTTATGATCTGATCCTGGCGGCCTTTCCTGTCGAGAATCAGAATCAAACGGCTGTAGCGTTCTCCTCCGATACGGAAAAATTCCCCACAGCCCGCCAAAACTACCTTCCGCCGGCAAGAATGAAAAACACTATTGAAACTGAGAGTAATACAGTTTCGCGTACAACCCGCCTTTCTCCAGCAAGCTTTCATGGTTCCCCTGCTCCACGATATCCCCGTTTCGCACCACCAGAATATGATCCGCGTTTTTGATGGTGGACAGCCTGTGAGCGATCACGAAGCAGGTTTTCCCTTTCATCAGTTCCCGCATGGCCTGCTGAATTTTCTCCTCCGTCTGGGTATCCACATTGGAGGTGGCCTCGTCCAGAATCAGCATTTTGGAATCCAGCAACATGGCCCGGGCAATGGTGAGCATCTGCTTCTGCCCCTTGGAAAGGCCGGAGCCGTCCCCGGTCAGCACCGTGTCGTATCCCTGCGGCATCTGAAGAATGGCCTCGTGGATATGGGCCGCCTTGCAGGCCCGCTGCACCTCCTCCAGGGTGGCGTCCTCCTTCCCGTAGGAAAGATTCTCGTAAATGGTTCCCGTAAACAGCCAGGTATCCTGCAGCACCATGGTATAAGCCCGGCGCAGGCTGCTCCTGGTGAGCCCGGAAATCTCCTTGCCGTCCACGGTAATGGAGCCGGACCAGGGATCGTAAAACCGCATCAGCAGATTGATCAGCGTGGTTTTCCCGGCGCCGGTGGGGCCCACAATGGCCGTCAGGCTGCCCGGCTCGGCGTGAAAGCTGAGATCATGGATGATGGTCTGCCCCGGCAGATACCCGAAGCGGACATGCTCCATCCGCACATCCCCCCGCACATCCGTAAGCTCCAGCGCGTCCGGCGCGTCTGCCGGCTCCGGCGCCTCGTCGATGAGACGGAAAATCCGCTCCGCCGCCGCGGTGGCAGACTGAAGCTCGCTTAAAATATTGGCCGCCTCATTGATGGGCCCGGAGAATTTCCGGGAATACAGCACGAAGGAGGACAGATTTCCCAGAGAAATGCTCTGAAACAGATACAATACCGCCCCCAGCACGCTCACCAGAGACAGCGACAGGTTGTTGATGAAATTCACGGAAGGCCCTGTCATGCTGCCGTAGTAATCGGCATTATAGTAAGCGTCCACCGCCTCCGTATTTTTCTGGTCGAACCGGAAAATCATGGTCTCTTCCTGGTGATAGGCCTTGATGGTTTTCTGCCCGCTGATGATCTCCTCGGAAAATCCGTTCAGTTCTCCCAGCTTTGCGGAACGCTTCCTGAACAGCGGCCGCACCCTTCTGGTCATATATCTGGTCAGAAAGATGGAGGCGGGAATGGTAATCACAAACACCGACACCAGCACCGGCGCAATCATCAGCATCATAATCAGGGAACCGGCCACCGTGATCACGCTGGTGCAGATCTGCAGAAGATCATTGGACAGAGAACCGTTCACCGTATCGATATCATAGGAAATCCTGCTGACGATATCACCCGTCTGGGTTCTGTCAAAATATCCCACCGGCAGCCCCATCAGAGTATCAAACACATCCTTCCGCATCTGATAAATCACCCGCTGGCTGAACCGTATGGTAATTCTGGTGAGAATATAGGTCAGCAGAGAGGAAGCCGCGTAAAACAGAATCATCAGCGCCGCATAGAAAAATACCCTGGGGAAATCCACATCGCCGGGCCCGTGAATAGCGTCGATGGCATACCCGGAAAGCATGGGCCCCACCAGCCCCAGAAGATTGCTGGCCAGGGTGAGAAACAACGCCAGAAAAAGCAGCCATTTGTACTGATACAGATAACTCCACAGCCGGATCAGCACGTACCGCCGGTCTCTGGGCTTTTCCCTCCGGTAAATCTCATCCTCCTGGGATACGGGAGACTTTCCAAAGAAAGAAAAGCTTCCTTTCCCGGACGGATTCTTCTTCGATTTTTTCTCCGCATCAGACCGATGCCGCATACGTCTCATCTCCCATCTGTGAAATACTGATCTGACGGTAGGGAAGGCAGCAGGCCATCAGCTCCTCGTGGGTGCCGTAGCCGATCTCCCTGCCATTCTCCAACACCAGAATATGATCCGCATGGCGGATAGAGCTGGCTCTCTGGGCCACGATAATGGTGGTGGTGCCGCCGAAATTCTCCGCCAGCGCCCGGCGCAGCCTGGCATCCGTCTGATAATCCAGGGCGCTGGATGAATCGTCCAGAATCAAAATCTCCGGGCGCGCCGCCAGCGCTCTGGAAATCAGCACCCTCTGCTTCTGGCCCCCGCTTAGGTTGGAGCCCCGGATGGCCAGCCGGTAGTCCAGACCGCCCTCCTGCTCCCGGATAAAGGGAGCGGCCTGGGCACATTCCGCGGCCTTCTCCACCTCTTCCTGACTGATCTGGCGGCCAAAGCGGATATTTTCCCCGATAGTATCCGCAAACAGCACATCATTTTGAAAAACAATACCGAATTTCCGGTGCAGCTGTTCTGAAGGAATTCCCCGGATATCATCCCCGTCAATGCGGATAATCCCCTCGTCCGCGTCATAGAACCGGATCAGCAGGTTGATGATGGTACTCTTTCCGCAGCCGGTGGCGCCGATGATACCCAGCGTTTCTCCCCTTTTCAGCGCAAAGGAGATATCTGAAACCACCTCCTGCCGGCCGGAATGATAGGCAAAGGAAACATGGTCGAACAGGACATGGTATTCCGTATCCTGATGATCCTTCTTCCCCAGGGAAAGATCCTCCGGCGCGTCCAGCACCTCGCTGATCCGCTTCGCGGAGGCAGCCCCCTTGGAAAACAGCATGAACATCCGGTTGATGGAAAGCATGGCGTTCAGGATGATGGTGAAGTAGGTGAGGAAAGCCAGAATCGTACCCGTCTGCGCGTTTCCCGCGTTGACCCGGAAAGCGCCCGCCACCACCACCAGCGTCAGCCCCGTGTTCAGAAACAGGTTCATCAGCGGATTGCTGGCCGCCATGGTGACGGAAGCCTTCGTCTCCTTCTCCACAATATTTTTATTGGCACCTTCAAAACGCTCCTTTTCGTAATCTGTCTTGGACAGAGCCTTAATCACCCGGATGCCGGAAGCATTTTCCCGCACCACCCGCACCATCCGGTCAACAGCCTGCTGAAGAAGCGTGTACAGCGGTATACCCCTTTTGGAAATCCAGAAAACCGTCACCGCCACGAAAGGCAGCACCGCCAGCAGCACCAACGTCAGCACCGGCTCCATGAACATGGTCATGGTGATGCCCCCCAGCAGCAAAATAGGCGCGCGGATTCCCAGACGCTGCATCATGCCGATCATCTGATGAATATTGTAGGTATCCGTGGTCAGCCGGGATTCCAGGGACGCGATGGTAAACTCATCCGTCTGCCGGCAGGAAAGATAGGAAATCCTCTGAAACAGATCGTGCCGCAGCCTCTGGGTGGTATCCCTGGCCACCCGGGAAGCCATCCGGTTGGCAATGACATTTCCCGCCCAGGCCGTCACGGAACAGACCAGCATCAGAAATCCATAAAACAGAATTTCCCCCATGTTCTCTCTGGGAACAATCACATCAATCAGATAAGAAAGAATCCACGGCAGAAAAAGATCCATAATCGTCCCCACAAATTTGATGGTGACGCCCAGCGTCATCCGGGGAACGTAAGGCCTCAGATAAAAAAAGACTTTTTTCAACAGAATCCACCCCTCTGCTCATTAAATTGTATGTGCAATAGTTGCATACGCAATTATTTAAAAACAGCATAGTATTTCTTCTGCGAAAAGTCAACGGAAAATATAGTCTCTTTTCATGAATACAAAAAGCAGGAGATTATCCAGCCTTTCAAGCTGATAATTCCTGCTTTCAATTCCCGTCCCTGAGAGGAGTCGAACCTCCGCTGACATGCCTTAGGAGGGCATCGCTCTATCCACTGAGCTACAGAGACATTCTCTGATTTTTGGCTTAAACACGCGGTTTACAGCCTCCCGGTCAGATAACCGGTTCTATGGTAACAGCCACTTTTTTTATGACTGAGAACCAACAAATTTTTCTGTTTTTACTGTGTGCGACATATATTCTACTATATTTTCACGCAAAATACAACCACATTTTTCCCGGCATTTCCCGTGACAGGCGGCCTTCGGGGCATCCCCGGGCCGCCTGCGGTTTTTTTCAGAAATTAATGGCTCCCTGCAGCCAGATGATCCCCTTAAACCGGCGTCCTTCCTGCGGTACGCCTATCAGATCTTTCTGGTTGATACAGACATCAAACTGCATATCATTGCAGAGAATCGTCAGCTGATAAAGCATTTCCCCTGTCCAGGTATTTCTGGCCTCTGTCACCTCGAGGATTTCTCCCAGCACATTGTAGCGGTCACATTCCATACCGTACGGCATAAAGTAGGACTCCACAATGGAAAATACATCTTCTTTGGAAATTCTTCTGGATATCATGGAGTAAGTATCCATATCCTCCATGGTGAGACTTTCCATGGCCTCCTCATTTCCCTGACGGGCTTCATGAATCAGCTGGCAGCGCTTTTTTACGCTCTGCTGCTCTTTCTCCGCCTGTTTCAGATCCTTCTGCACAGGGAGAAGGACTTTTCCCTCCACAGACAGCCCCGACAGCGTCAGTGTCGTTCTGCTTCCATCCAGCGCTCCCTTGTATTTGGCGTCCAGGTATTCACCCGCATTCTGCAAATAGAAAATCAGTGTCACGCCGATCCGCACATCATCGCAGGCTCCGGCAAAGGATTCCTTTTCAGCGTGGCGTTCCACCACCACATCCTCCCCGCTGGTGATTCCCGTACCGCGGAAAAACGGAAAACAGTACTCTGCCTGAAATTCATCATTTTCGTCGTATGCGCCGCAGACCGTGATTCCAGTATCATAACCGAAATCTCTGGAAAGCTCCGCAAACAGTCTGTTGTCCCCCTCATCCACCACGATCTTCTCGTCACAGGATGTCACAACCTCCCGAATCAGGCGGTCCATCTCTCTTTTCCCCCGGATTCCCGAGAAACCCACTGCACGAAAATAGCTGTGCATGCGCGCACCTCCTTTCATTAAGGAATGCGGCAGCATTCCTGCCGCGGCATTCGCGCCAGCTTTGCTGACATCTTCCCGGCATCTGCTGGCGGTACCACCGGGCCTGAACTCAATATGTTTACATAATATCTAAACATAAATTATTGACATAATCTATTATTCACTCTCCGCCAACTCTTATCTGTTTTTGGGAATGATTTTCTCCGTACCGCCCATGTAAGGCTGCAGAACCTTGGGAATATTTACACTTCCGTCCTCATTCAGATTATTCTCCAGGAAAGCGATCAGCATACGGGGCGGAGCAACCACTGTATTATTCAGTGTATGCGCGAAATACTTTCCATGTTCTCCGTTTACACGGATCTTCAGTCTTCTGGCCTGAGCGTCTCCCAGATTGGAGCAGCTTCCCACCTCAAAATACTTCTTCTGTCTGGGCGACCACGCCTCCACATCGATGGAACGCACCTTCAGGTCTGCCAGATCTCCGGAACAGCACTCCAGAGTACGAACCGGAATATCCAGGGAACGGAACAGATCCACGGTATTCTGCCACAGCTTGTCAAACCACATTCTGCTGTCTTCAGGCTTGCATACCACGATCATCTCCTGCTTTTCAAACTGATGTATTCTGTAGACGCCTCTCTCCTCAATGCCGTGGGCGCCTTTTTCCTTGCGGAATCAGGGAGAATGGAATGTTCGCTGGTTCCAATCAGGTACAGATCCTCTCCCTCGATCTTATACATCATGGAATCCATCTCCGCGAAGCTCATCACGCCGGTCACCACATCGCTGCGGATCATGAAAGGCGGCACGCAGTAGGTGAATCCCCGGTTAATCATAAAATCGCGGGCATAGGAGATCACAGCGGAATGAATCCTGGCAATATCCCCCATCAGATAATAAAATCCGTTTCCGGCCACTTTCCGGGCGCTGTCCAGATCCAGTCCGTCGAAGGACTCCATGATTTCCGCGTGGTAAGGAATCTCAAAATCGGGAACCTTCGGCTCGCCGAAACGCTCCACCTCCACATTCTGGCTGTCGTCCTTTCCGATGGGAACCTCCGGGTCAATCATATTGGGAATCACCATCATGATTCTCCGGATCTCTTCTTCCACTTCCTTTTCCCGGGCAGTAAGCTCATCGATGCGGGCGCCGGATTCCGCCACCTGGCGTTTGATTTCCTCGGCCTCTTCCTTCTTACCCTGGCCCATCAGCGCGCCGATCTGTTTGGAAAGCTTATTCTTATTGGCACGCAGCGCTTCTACTTCCTGCTTGATGTTTCTGTTTTCTTTATCCAGCCCGATGACCTGATCCACCAGCTCCAGCTTGTTATCCTGGAATTTTTTTCTGATGTTTTCCTTCACAGCATCGGGATTTTCTCTGACAAACCTGATATCTAACATAGTATCCTCCCTGTCTTTATGACAATTGTAGCAATTCAGTCTCCCGGATTCACTGTCTCAAAAGTATGCACACAGCGCCCTCCTGGAACAGCAGAAGGCTGAATAGTTACTGACAATTCACGATTAGCTTATTTTATAATAGTATTGCCTATTTTTCAAGTGTTATCTTATATTATGTCAAACCGGCGCTTTTTTCAGAGTTGATTTTACTTTCTTTTTACATCCATAACAAAAGGCGGCACTTTCCGCGTGCCGCCTTTCATTCCTGACAATGGAAAATGCGCGCGGCGCATTTTCCATTATATCTGCCGGTAACCGTTTTTTCCGGTTCTTCCATTTGCCTGTAATCCGGATAATTAAGTTTACATAAATTAATTTACATAAAATATTTACATAAATTGCTTAACTGATTTTCATCCGATGTATGTTTTTTTATTCTACCTCATTGAAATGAACCGCCTGCCGCAGCGCATCTGTTTCCTCAGAGCTGAGCAGCGTGTAGGACTCTCCATTTACAATCTCCTTTATATAGAAGAAACAGTTATCTCTGCTATGAATCGCATTGAGAATGAATCCCGTGTTTTCCGCATCCAGCATAGCCAGTGCAAAACTCAGTTTACCTCCCACATCATCAAAAGCATCATATTTGACAATACCGTATTTGGTCGGTGTCTTTTTCAAAACACTTTTCATCTGCCGCAGTTCCAGACTGTTGTCCTCATTTGCCCTTGCCAGCCGCTCAAACTCTTTCATTTTCTGGCTGAACATCCGCTCCAGACTCTGTCCGTCCGCTCCCTTCATGAACATAGTATACTTTCTGTTAAGTCTGTGCAGCGCCAGTGACACGTTCAGAAATACTACAATCAGAATCAGCACCAGCACCATCAGCAGAAGCACCAGAATTCCCTGGTCAATTCCTATTCTTGCGAAGATTTCATCCATATGTATTATACCCCTTATCCGATGGACTCAAAAAGTTCTATCAGGCGTTCCAATTCCGCCTGGGAATAGTACTCAATTTCAATTTTTCCTTTATTCTTACCCTTCTGATGGATTTCTACCTTTGTTCCGGTGATTGCCTTCATTTTTTCTTCCAATCCCCGGTAAATGGCATCCATTTGAGAATCTGTTTCCTTCGGTTTTGCTTTTCTCGGGTTCAGCAATTCTTTTACCAGTTTTTCTGTCTCCCGAACACTCAGTTTTTCGTCGAAGATCTGCTGTGCCGCGGTATACTGTTGTTCCGGATCCTCTATGGAGAGAATTGCCCGGGCATGTCCCGTGGAAAGCATCTCATCAACCACCATTTTCTGCACACGCGCATCCAGTTTCAGAAGGCGGATAGAATTTGTGACGGCCGTTCTGCTTTTTGCTACTCTCTCAGCTATTTCATCCTGTTTCATGTGAAACTCTTCCATCAGCCGCCGGTATGCCTGCGCTTCCTCTATCGGATTCAAATTTTCTCTCTGTATATTTTCTATCAGAGAGATTTCGACCACTTCCTGATCCGTAAATTCTTTGATTATCACCGGAACTTCTTTTATACCTGCCAGTTTTGCCGCTCTCCATCGTCTCTCGCCGGCAATAATTTCATAATAGTCTTCCTTCTTTTTCACCAAAAGAGGCTGAAGAATTCCAAATTGCCGGATAGAATCTGCCAGTTCCAGAAGCGCATCCTCATCAAAGTATTTTCTGGGTTGCTCCCTGTTGGGTTCCACCTCGCTGATCTTCACATAAAGATCCGCCGGCTTCTCCACAATTTTTTCAACAACCTTTTCCACGACCTTAACCGTATCCTGTTTCTCTTCTGTATGTTTCTTTATTTTCGGATTCGCAGTGGGCGCAATCAGAGAATCCAGCCCTTTGCCCAGTCCTCCTCTTTTTACTGCCATTCTTCATCCCCCCTGTGCATCACTTCCTCAGCCAGAAGCCTGTAACTCTCTGCTCCTGTGGACTTTCCATCGTAGTAATTGATCGGCAGGCCATGGCTCGGCGCCTCCGCCAGCCGCACATTCCGTGGTATGATGGTCTTATAGATTGTCTGATTCAGATTGTTTTTAACATTTTCTACTACCTGAAGAGACAGATTCGTTCTGGCATCATACATCGTAAATACCACACCTTCCATCTCCAGTTCCGGATTCAAACGTTCCTGCACCAGTTCTATGGTATGTATTAGCTGGGACAATCCCTCCAGCGCGTAATATTCACACTGTATTGGAACCAGCACAGTATCTGCGGTTGTCATCGCATTGATGGTCAGCATGTTCAAAGAGGGCGGACAATCAATGATAATATAATCATACTGATCCTTTACCGTTTCAATGCTGTTTTTTAGAATGTACTCTTTTTCATCCACGCCAATCAATTCGATTTCAGCGCCAGCCAGATTCACATTGGATGGAATCAGGGAAACGCCTTTAAACTCCAGACTTTGTATACAATCCTCCAGCTGGCATTGTCCCAGGAGCAGCTCATAGACTGTATTTTCCTGTTCTTCCTTCTCAATACCCAATCCACTGGTGGTATTTCCCTGAGGATCCATATCAATTGTCAGAACCTTCTGTCCCATTTCCCCCAGGCAGGAAGAAAGATTGATGGCTGTCGTTGATTTTCCAACTCCGCCTTTTTGATTTGCGATCGCTATTGTTCTGCCCAATTTGTGCATTTCTCCTTCCTTAATAATATGCGTAGGATATCTTAATAGAATTATCAAATTCCATCTTATCTTTCAATCTACAAAAATATTATAACACTCATTTTTCTATAATTCTACCGAAATGTTTCACGTGAAACATTTTTGCCATTTTCCATAATAAAATATTATTTTGAAATCAAAAAAGGAACAATCTGTTACGTGTGCAGGATTGATTACTCTTACCTTTAATAACGTCTTCTATTAGAAATGTTTCACGTGAAACATTTTCCCGATAATTTCATTTTTCTATACACACTATCATTTACAATTTTGTTCCTTACATCTGAAAATCACAAACCTATTTTATTAAAAAAATATTTGTATCTTTTTCCCTTATGAATTATAATAGTAGTATATAGAGTTTTAGATCAGGAGGTAACCATGAAAAAAGGCAAGCATAAACTTTTGACTATAAGTATTCTTATTACACTTACTTCTGCAGCTATTTTTATCATTAACAAACTGATCACCGCATCCGCTGTCATGAAAAATCTTCTTCATTCCAGAGAAGAGAATTACTATAACTGGCGTTTTGGGAAAGTTCATTACACCATGCAGGGATCGGGTTCTCCCCTTCTTCTGATTCATGATTTAAGTCCTTACGGAAGTTCTCATGAATGGAAATCCGTTGTGGATGCTCTGGCAAAAAAACATACGGTTTACTGCATTGATCTGTTGGGCTGCGGATGTTCGGACCGCCCAAAGATCACATACACCAACTTCCTTTATGTTCAGCTGATAACTGATTTTATCAAAACTGTAATTAAAGAAAAAACAGATATTATTGCCAGCGGCTTGTCCGGATCCTTTACAGTAATGGCTTGCAGAAATGATGACACCATCATCAATAAAATTATGATGGTGAACCCTACGGATCTTGCCATTCTCAATCAAATTCCCACAAAGCAGTCCAAGATCGCAAAATTCCTTCTGGAACTGCCTCTGGTAGGAACCCTGGTATACAATGTGATCGTGTCCAAAGGAAATGTGGATCTGCTTTTTACCGAGCAGCTGGTTTATAACCCGTTCCATGTGGATTCCGAACTGGTAGACACCTGTTTTGAGACCGCTCATCTGGATAAAGGCAACGGAAAATATCTGCTTTCCAGTATTGCGGGAAAATATATCTATTGTAACATTGCCGCCACACTGAAAGAACTTAACAACAGTATTTATATTATCGGTGGTCAGGCGGAAAAAGGTATTCAGGAGACTGTTGCGCTTTATACTTCCATGAATTCTTCTATTGAATCCGAAATCTTTGCGCACACAAAACATTTGCCCCATCTTGAAGCTCCGAAACAGTTTTTGGCGACCACTGATATATTTTTCTAGTTTTTAATAAAACTGCGCTTTGCAAAATTTCAACATTACAAACAGAAAAACTTCTGACAACGGAATTACATCGCTGCAAAAATTTTCCATTGTCACAAATCATCCCACAGAAATCAACTTTATATTCGGCTGATTTCTGTGGGAATTTTATTAATATTTCTTAAATTACATGCTTTTTTTGCGTTTTTTCTAATATTTTAATATTTTTCTGTTTTCTTTTGATCATATTTAAAATCTATTACAACGTGTTACGCTTTCTTAAAAATGCCTTAATCAAATAGAAAGTTTCTGGTGTCTTTCTCCTGTTGACATCCCTCCCTTTTTATTATAGTATAGTAGTCAAAAGTACCTTTTTTGTAGTATTTTGTAGATTTATGTTGTCACGTACAACCATTATTTGATATACAAATCTGCTGTATTCATGGAAAAATAAGCAACAGAAGTATACTGTCTGTATATCTTGATACAGGTTACAGACAGTATCTGTTTTTCAGCCTACACAGAGATCACACGGAAAAGACGGCTGTTTTTTGTGTAGATCCACAATTTGCAGCCGTTTCTTTTTGCAAATATCCGTTTACAACATGATTCTGCAAATTACTTTTGGTATTTTTGTAAAGGATGTCCGGACAATATTTTTCAGAGATAAGAGATATGTTTGGATGAATCCACAAGATATGATGTACAGCAGCTTTTCAGTCTCCAATTTATTAATAATAATTTTTCTGTTGTCAAGAGGACGCAAGAGAAATTTCGGTTTTCCCTTAATTTTTATTGTCTGATCAGCTGTTCTGAAATTCTATATATTTTTGAAAGCATCGCTGCTTTCAAAAGGGGTTGAGGGAGTAACATGGTTTTTTCAAGCTTATTTTTTGTATTTTTCTTTTTTGCCTTGAATTTGATCGCTTATAATCTGGCGGGCAATATCAGGCAGAAAAACATGGTACTGCTTGTTTTTTCTCTTATTTTTTACTCCTGGGGCGGACCAAAGTATCTGCTGCTTCTGCTCAGCATGGTATTCGCTTCCTGGGGATTTGCTCTTATGATTGAGAGAGCCAAAGATGCCGCGATAAAGCGATGGTATCTGATCGGAAACTGTGTGTTCATGCTGGGGCTCCTGGGTATTTTCAAATACCTGACGTTTTTCGCCGGTGTGACACATTCGCTTTTTAGTCTTCCGAAGGAGGTACCGCAGATCGCTCTGCCGGTGGGTATTTCCTTCTACACCTTCCAGCTGCTCTCCTACGTCATCGATGTTTACCGGGGTGAGATACAGGCGCAGAAAAAGTTCTGGTATCTGCTCCTGTACGCATCGCTGTTCCATCAGTGTATCGCCGGTCCCATTGTCCGGTATCAGCTGGTGGCGGATGAGATCGAGCACAGAAGGATCCGGCTTGACGAGTTCGGACAAGGCATCAAGCGTTTTTCCATCGGTCTTGCCAAAAAGGCTGTGCTGGCCAACGGATGTGCTTCCGTGGCGGATACGCTTGTTCCTTCACTGACCGCGGACATCATGGAGATTCCCGCAGCAGGACTGTGGGTGGGTATTCTGTTCTATGCGCTCCAGATTTATCTGGATTTCGCCGCTTATTCCGATATGGCGATTGGCATGGGACTGATGGTAGGCTTCCACTATAACGAAAACTTTGATTATCCGTACATTGCCAATTCCGTAAAGGATTTCTGGCGAAGATGGCATATTTCACTGAGTACCTTTTTCCGGGATTATGTGTACATTCCCCTGGGAGGAAACAGAAAGGGCCCCCGCCGTACCACCATTAATCTTCTGGTAGTATGGGGACTGACCGGTATGTGGCACGGGGCCAGCTGGAATTATATTCTCTGGGGTCTGTATTTCTTTATTTTCATTTTCCTGGAAAACAATTTTCTGTCCGAAAAACTCAAAAGGCTTCCCGGTTTCGTGGGACACTTTTACGCGCTTGCCGCGGTTTATTTCGGATGGATTCTCTTCCGCTGCGAAGATCTGGGGAATCTGGGCGCTATTCTGAAAGGAATGTTCGGACTCAATGGAAACGGCTTTTTGGATATGAGTACTTCCATTACTATACAGAATAATATATATCTTCTGATTTTCTGTATTATTGCCTCCACTCCGCTGCTGAAATGGGTTCACAGTTATATGCAGAGGCTTCAGGAGCTGAGACGCCGGATTCCTTATGTGGTTTATGCCTATGATCTTGCGGTCTCACCCATTCTGCTGATTCTCTCACTGATGGCTTTGGTTGGAAACAGCTATAACCCGTTTTTGTACTTCCAGTTTTAGAGGCAGTGACCAACTATGAGAAAAGAGATATTTAACGAAGAAAACAAAAAAGCGCGGAGAAAATTTCAGCGCATCTCTGTCCGCGTTTTTTATGGAATGATTCTGGGGATCGGTTTCATCGGACTTCTGATTCCGCTGCGTCCCAAAACCTCAGAATCGGAAAAGAGAGATCTCACCAAATTTCCCACCCCTACGGTGGAAACGGTGATGAGCGGTGAATTTTTTTCTGATATCAGTACCTGGTATGCGGACACCTTCCCCTTCCGGGAAGCCCTGTCCACTGCCAATTCCAAATTCCGCCAGCTATATGGAAGAACCACGGAAGAACTCCATGGAGGCCCTGTTGAGGCAGATGCCATTCCCGACGCGGATGCGGAAATCACCGCTACCCCCACGCCGGAACCTGAGGCAGAACCCACTGCAACACCGGCTGCGGAAGGTGACGGTACGGTTCACGCGGAACCTGAAAAGGCAGGTACCATCTATATTGCTGACAACCGGGGCTTTGAGCTCTATGGTTTCAGCATTGACGGTGCCAACGATTATATCAATATGATCAACAACGCGGCTTCACAGCTGAAGGACAAAGCAACCGTCTACGATATCCTGGTTCCCACCAGCATTGCCGTAAATCTGGATGAAGAGATGCAGGAAGCCGTGGGTTCCAGCAATCAGGGAGACGCTTTTGACTATATTTATGGTCATCTGGATTCTTCCATTGTCCAGGTTCCGGTTCTGGATGTACTCAGGCAGCACAACGGCGAATACCTGTATTTCAAGACAGATCATCACTGGACGGCAGACGGCGCTTACTACGCCTACCAGGAGCTGATGAATAAAAAAGGAGTAACCCCCTCCCCGCTGACGGACTACACTAAAAATGAATATCCGGGCTTTGTGGGAACCTTCTATTCCTTCAGTGAAAAATCAGACACACTGCTGAATAATCCGGACACCGTTGTTACATATACGCCAAAGGCCACCAATGATATGACCTATACGGATGTCAACGGTCAGACCAACAGCTGGTATATCGTCATGGATCCCACAGACTACAGCCAGGGTTCCAAATACAGCTGCTTTATCGGGGGCGACCAGCCTTACTGTGTCATTGACAATCCGGAAATCAACGATAACTCTTCCTGTGTTGTCATCAAGGAATCCTACGGAAATGCTTTTGTTCCCTTCCTGGTGAACAGCTACGATAAGGTTCACGTTATTGATTACCGTTACTACACGGGAAATCTCATTGACTTCGTGGAACAGAACAACATTCAGGATGTTATCTATCTGAATAATGCCAACGCCATTATCCAGAGTG
>ERZ1643249.2508-NODE-2508-length-17044-cov-5.301077_pt1 | contig 17044 bp, 15 predicted proteins | sample MGYA00579263_ERZ1643249 | MGnify/ENA primary metagenome ERZ1643249 (study PRJEB29033, sample SAMEA4952264) | chicken gut metagenome | biome: Broiler Chicken; feature: Gastrointestinal Tract; material: Caecum | place: Ireland | collected 2018 | study: Broiler...
GATATGGACTTTTAGTCCTTAAACAAACCCTGTACTTTAGTGCAGGGTGGTTGATTTAATTTATTATTTGAGTTACCAATATTATTAATAGTAGCAGAACTAATTTAATTGAGGAAGATTTAAGAAGGAATATTAATTAAATAAATATTGTAATATAGTTAAAAATTTAAATATAAAGACTAAATAATAAAAAAAATCATATTATTTTATAGGTGAATAGTATGAAGAAGATTTTATTATTGGTTTTTATATTTTTTTTATGTATAGGTAGAGTTAATGCTAGTACTAGTACAGCAGCTTCCTATATATTAATGGATCAGACTACTGGTAGAGTGTTAGATGGTAAGAATTATAATGAAAAAATGCTGATTGCTAGTATTACTAAAATTATGACAGCTGTTGTTGCTATTGAATCTGGTAAGTTAGATAAAGAAGTTGTTGTTGATGATACTATTTTGAAGGCGTATGGATCGGGTATTTATATTGAAATTGGAGAAAAGTTAAGCTTGAGGGAATTATTGTATGGGCTTATGCTTAGGTCTGGTAATGATGCAGCACTTATGGTTGCTAAATATACTTCGGGTAGTGTTCAAAAATTTGTTGATGATATGAATAAGAAAGCTCAAGAAATAGGTATGGTTAATACTACTTTTGTTAATCCTAGTGGTTTAGATAATGATGATGGTGGTAATTATTCTACTGCTTATGACATGGCTATTTTGACTAGATATGCAATGCAATATGCTGATTACAGGGAAATAGTAAGCACTAAAAGTTATACGTTAAAAACAAATAAAAAAACTTATGTTTGGAAGAATAAGAATAAACTTCTTAATTATGATTATATAACGGGTGGAAAGACTGGATATACAGAGAAAGCAAGAAGAACATTGGTATCAACGGCTAGTAAGAATGATATTGATTTAATTGTTGTAACATTAAAAGATGGAGATGATTGGAATACACATAAATCTTTGTATGAAAGTGCATTTAATGAATATAAGTCTTATAAATTTTTAAATAAAGATACATTTGAAATTAATAAAGATAAATATTATAATGGTAAGTTTTATATAAAGAATGACGTTTATATTCCGGTTAAAAATAGTGAATTAAAAAATATGACAGGAAAGATTAAACTTAAGAAAAAGAAAGATTATAAGTCAGGAGATAAGGTTGGTGAGTATCAAATATATTTAAATAAAGATTTGATATATGTAGAAGATATTTATATAGAGAAGGATAAAAAAAAGAATGATAATAAAAATATATTTGATAAAATCAAGGGGATATTTTCATGATAAATTATATTTTTGGTATATTTATTGTTTTAGGAGTAGTTTATAGTTTTATAAGTGGTAATATAAACGCTGTTAATGATAGTTTGATTACATCAGGTGATGATGCTATTTCTATGATTGTTAAGATGATTCCATTGTTGTGTTTGTGGCTTGGAGTTATGAAGATAGCTGAAGAGTCTGGTTTGATTAAAAAAATTTCTTCTTTATTATCTAAAATTATTCATCCTTTGTTTCCGGAACTTAAAAATAATAGTAACTCTATTAGTTATATTGCTACTTCTATTGCTATGAATATGTTAGGTCTTGGCAATGGTGCAACACCTTTTAGTTTGAAGGCTATGAAGAGTATGCAGGAGGAGAATCCTAATAAAGAGGTTGCTAGTAGAAGTATGATAACTTTTCTAGTTATAAATACAGCATCTGTTACTATAATTCCTACTACGGTTATTAGTGTTAGAGCTTTAAATAATTCTTCTAATCCTACTGAGATAGTTACAGCTTGTATAATAACAACATTTCTTTCTTGCTTCTTAGGTTTGGTTTTTGATCGTATTTTTTATTATATTTGGAGGAGAGATTGATGGCTGGTGTTATTATTCCTTTTATTGTTCTATTTGTTATTTTGTATGGCTTTTTAAAAAAAGTAGATTTATATGATAATTTTTTAGTTGGTGTAAAGGAAGGGTTATCTATGGCTTTAAAAATATTTCCTACTATTTTTGCGATGACTGTATGTATAAATATTATGCTAAAAAGTAATATTATTAATGATGTTGTTAATTTTATTAGTCCTGTTTTAGATTTTTTGAAATTTCCTTGTGAATTGGTTACACTCTCAATTATGAGACCAATTTCTGGTAACTCTTCTTTGATTATTATGGATAATCTTTTAAAGACATATGGTCCTGATAGTTTTATTGGTAGAACTGCTTCGATTATTCAAGGAAGTTCTGATACAACTATATATATTATTGGACTTTATTTTTCTAGTGTTGGTATTAAGAAAATAAAGTATTCACTTGTTGTTGGGTTGCTTGCTGATTTAATGGCTGTTATTATATCTGTTATAGTTATTAGATGGTTGTTTTATTAAAAATTATTTTTTTGATATTAAGAAAAAAATAGCCACTAATTTAGGCTATTTTTAGATGAATTTGCTTCATTCATATTAGAACTTGTAGTTGTAGCGTTATTACTTTTTGCGCCACTCATGTTACAGTTCTTTTTTGCTGAAGTATTCTTGTTGTTTGAAGTTCTTTTCTTTCCCATTTTTATCACCCACTAATATTATTAACTTAAATTATATTAATATTCATTTTCTGATTATTTTTTTATGGTGATATTTTCCAAAAAAATAATACAAACATTTTGATAATATTAAGTAACTATATCAATTATATATAATATAAATATTTGTTTATAAAAATTAACTTTAGAGAACCTGTAAAATACGAACAACACTTATTTTGGAGTTTGATAAAAAAACAGAATTTTAAAAAAACAGAAAATAAAATTATTTGAAAAAGTTGTTTTTTAAAATAATTTTGGAAAACATTAAAATGGTAAAAAATGATTAAGTCCTATAAAATAAAGGATTTCTTTGGTATAATATACAAAAAATATTTTTTGCAAAAAAATAAAAAAACAAAAAAATAAAAAAATGCTTATTTTTAAAATGTTTAAAAAAATAAAAAACGTCCAGTTAATAAAATGTTCGTATTTTTTAATAAAAATGTATTGACAAATAAAGTGGATAGTGGCTATAATTAGTATGTAATCAAGGTAGGAGGAGAAGTATATGAGCATTATAAATGAAGAAATGCTAGAGAACTTAAAAGTTGTAAAAAGAAATGGTAGAAAAGTTGATTTTGATACTACTAAAGTTGCTATAGCGATAAAGAAAGGCTTTGATGGAGTACCTAAAAAAGAAGATGAGGCAGTTGAGTATACAACAAAAGATATTCAAAAGGTATATCAAAGTGTTATAAAGAAAATAATAAAAGAGTACAAAGATGAGGAAAAAATTAAAATTGAAAATATTCAAGATATGATTGAAGAAATGCTAAAAAAATATAATTATGATGATGTATATAAATCATTTTCAGAATATAGAGAAAGAAGAGCGCAGTCTAGAAAGTTATTTTCTGATGAGAAGAAAATGCATAAATTTTTAAAATCCTTGGAAGGTTTAGGGTTAAAGAGTGCTCTAGAAGAAGATGCTAAGAGAGAGAATGCTAATATAGATGGTAATTCTGCTATGGGAACTATGCTTCAGTATGGTTCTACTGTGAGTAAAGAATTTTCTAAGGCTTATTTAATGAAACATAAATATGCTGTTTTACATGAAGAAGGAGATATACATATTCATGATATGGACTTTTTTGCAATGGGGACTACAACTTGTATGCAAATAGATTTGAATAAGTTATTTAAAGGTGGTTTTTCAACAGGACATGGACATTTAAGAGAACCACAATCAATAAATTCTTATAGTGCTTTGGCTGCTATTGCTATTCAGTCTAATCAAAATGATCAACATGGTGGTCAAAGTATTCCAGCTTTTGATTTTTATATGGCACCTGGTGTTCTTAAGACTTTTAAAAAAGAATATAAACAAGCTTTATATGAATTTTTAGAATTTACAGATTTTATTAGTTTTGTAAATATTGATAAGATTACTAAAGATATTGATAAGTTAGATTCTATTGAATTTGATATTGGAATGTTTAGTAATTATTATAAAGAAAGTAAGGAAGTTAGAAGAATTTTTGAAAAAGCTTATGATATTGCAATTTCTAAGACTGATAGAGCAACATATCAAGCTATGGAAGCTTTTGTACATAATTTAAATACTATGCATTCAAGAGCAGGAGCACAAGTACCATTTTCTTCTATAAATTTTGGAACAGATACTTCACCAGAAGGAAGAATGGTTATGAAGAATTATTTGTTGTCAGTTGATGCTGGTCTTGGTAAAAATGAGACGCCAATTTTTCCAATTTCTATATTTAAAGTAAAAGAAGGAATTAATTATAATCCTGGCGATCCTAATTATGATTTATTTAAGATGTCTTGTAAAGTATCTGCTAAGAGATTGTTTCCTAATTTTTCGTTTATGGATTCGCCATTTAATAAACAATATTATAAAGGTGATTACAATACTGAAGTTTGTTATATGGGATGCAGGACTAGGGTAATAGGCAATGTTGTTGATCCTAATAAAGCTATAACTCCTGGTCGAGGAAATTTATCATTTACTTCAATTAATTTACCTAGATTGGGTATTAATCATGGAATAGTAAAGAATGATAAAACTGATTTGGATGGTTTCTTTAAAGATTTAGAAGAACTTATGGATACAGTTAAAGATCAATTGTTAGAAAGATTTGAGGTTCAATGTAATAAGAGATCGTATAATTTTCCATTTTTATTGGAACAAGGTGTTTGGATTGATTCTGAGAAATTAAAGCCAACTGATAGATTAAGAAAGGTTTTAAAACATGGGACATTAAGTATTGGTTTTATTGGACTTGCTGAGTGTTTAAAGGCTTTAATTGGCAAACATCATGGAGAGTCAGATGAGGCTCAGAAGTTAGGACTTAAAATTATTAAGTTTATGAGAAAGAAATGTGATGAGTATTCTTCTAAGTATAATTTGAATTTTACTTGTTTAGCGACTCCTGCTGAGGGGTTATCTGGTAGATTTGTTAATATAGATAGAGCTATATATGGAAAAATTAAGGGTGTTACAGATAGAGAATATTATACTAATTCATTCCATGTACCTGTATATTATAATATTTCTATAGTAAATAAAATAAAGAAAGAAGCTCCATATCACGAATTAACAAATGCTGGTCATATAAGTTATATTGAATTAGATGGAGATACAACAAAGAATTTAGAGGCATTTGATAAAATTGTAAGATTAATGAAAGAAAATAATATGGGGTATGCTGCTATTAATCATCCGGTTGATAGAGATCCGGTATGTGGTTATATAGGAATAATAGGTGACGTTTGTCCTGGATGTGGTAGACGTGCTTATGAGGGGGTTAGTGTTAATAAAATAAATGACTTCAAGAGAAATTCTTGTTGTAATTAAAGGAAAGAGGGATAGTATGAAAAAAGATGAAATAAGAGATGTAAAAACTGTTGGTGAGGGAGTTGGTTTTGAAAGGATTAGAAGAATTACTGGATATTTAGTTGGAACTGTTGATAGATTTAATAATGGAAAAAGAGCAGAGGAACATGATAGGGTAAAACATAGTACAGAAGGCATTATTGCAAAGTAGTAATTATGAAAATAAGACTTGCTACTGTTGATATTGAGAGAGACAGTATAGTAAATGGTGAAGGAATTAGAGCAGTTATTTGGACACAAGGTTGTCCTCATAACTGCTTTGGTTGTCATAATCCTGAGACTCATAGTTTAAATGATGGTTATCTTGTTGATGTAGAAGATGTTATAAAAAAAATAGATTCATTGGAGGGACAAGATGGAATAACATTTTCTGGTGGGGAACCAATGCTTCAACCTTTATCTTGTAGTATTATTGCTAAACATTGTAAGAGGTTAGGATTTAATGTTTGGTGCTATACTGGTTATACATATGAAAATTTATTAAAAATGTCTTCTCAGAAATCTGATATACTTAACTTTTTGAAACAAATTGATGTTTTAATTGATGGTAAATTTGTTATGGAAGAGAAAAGTTATGACTCTGTTTTTAGAGGTTCTAAGAATCAAAGAATAATAGATGTTCAAGAAAGTTTGTCAAGAGGGACGACTGTGGTAATTACTAAATTTGATAATCATTTTAATAACCAAAAAGGAAGAAAAAACCGCTATATGTTTGTATAGCGATTTTTTAATTGGTAAATCTTAAACTTTCATTGGAAATATTAAATATCATACCAACAAGTAGCATATATGATAATAATGAAGAACCTCCATAACTTATGAATGGTAATGTTATTCCCATTATTGGTAGGAGACCTATTGTCATAGATATGTTTTGTACTTGTTGGAATACTAACACGGCTATAATACCTCCAATTGTATATTTATCTGTTATATCAGTTGTTTTTGATACCATATGTATTAATGTTATATCAAAAAATACTATTAATAAAATTAATAATGCTGCTCCGATTAATCCAAAGTTTGATGCAAAAACACTAAAGATAAAGTCTGTTTGCATTTCTGGAAAGTATATAGGAGTGTTTGTAAAACCGTGTCCTATGATACCAGAAGAACCGATAGCAATAAGTGAATTGGTAAGTTGCATTCCACTACTTGAAGACCAATTTACAATTCTGTCAATACGATATAATAAACTAGTTCCAAAGATGTCGATAAATAAATCACTGTTGACAAAATATAATATTCCACAGCAACTTATTATAGTTCCTAAAATAATAAATATAAGAAAGAACCATCTTTTTCTAATTCCACCAATGAATAGCATTACAAAGGTAATAATGAAATATATCATAACAGCACCAGTGTCTGGTTCGATAAAAGTTAAGACAGAAGGAATTAGTACTATAATTGCAACTTTTATTAAGAATTTGAATTCGTCCATAACAGTTGGATTGAGATATTGCTCATTAAAGTCTCTAATTAATTTGGACAGAATGATAATTAAAAATACTTTCATAAATTCACTCGGTTGAATACTACCAATGTATTTAATTTGAAACCAACAGGTTGCATTGTTAACTTCCTTTCCAATAAATAATACCAATATCAGGGCAATAACTCCAATAGCGTAAAACCACCAGGCATTGTTATAGAAAAACTTATTTCCTAAAAACATCATAAAATATGCCATTCCAAAACCTATAACATACCATATTATTTGTTTTAACCAATAGTTTTGATAACTATCTCCAATTAAATCTTTAGTACAGTATATTGATATAACAGATATTATACTAAATAAAATTAATGGTATTAAGATAGAATTTTCTACTTTAAATTTAGATACATTTTTTATATTCATCACCACTTTCTATACGCATACTTATTTTAGCATAAAATTAATTAATTATAAAGATAATTAAATAAATATCTTTTAAAAACTATAGTTTTAGTATATAATTATAACATGAGAGGTGTATTGTGAGAGTAATATTACAAAGAGTGAGTAAGGCTTCTGTTTTAGTTAATAATAATATAGTAGGTAATATAAATAAAGGTCTTTTAGTGTTAGTAGGTTTTACTAATACAGATACTAGTAAAGAAATAGATTATATGGTTGATAAAATTATTAATTTAAGAATATTTGATGATGATAATGGTGTTATGAATAGAAGTTTAAAAGATATAAATGGTAGTATATTATCTGTGAGTCAGTTTACTTTATATGCTGATACTTCTCATGGAAGAAGGCCTTCTTATACTAAAGCTTTAAATGGAGATAGGGCTATTATTTTGTATGAAGAGTTTAATAGAAAGATAAAAGAGGCTGATATTAATATAGAAACTGGTATTTTTGGAGCCAATATGGAAGTATCATTAATAAATGATGGTCCAGTTTCTATTATAATAGAAAGGGAGAATAAAAATGGAGAAAAATAGAGTAAATTATAAATTAATAAATATTTTGTTGGTAATTTTAATTATTAGTTTATTATATTGGATAAGTGGTCTTTGGGTTGGGATATTTGAAAAAATATTAGCAATTCTATTTCCATTTATTATAGCTTTTGCTATAGCGTATGCTTTATATCCAGTTCAGAAAAGGTTACTAAATTGTGGCTTTCCTAAATGGTTATCTGTTGGTATTATTTACTTTATCTTAATAGGTTTTATCATATTAATAGGTATATTAGTAGTACCGATGTTTTATGATCAGGCAGTTTTGTTTTTAAGTAATATTTCTGCTGTTATTACAGATATTTCTTCTAAGTATGAGTTAGATTTAGGTATTATACAAACGTCAGTGTCTGATATATCTAGTGATATTATTAAAGATTTAGGAACACATATATCTGATGGGGCTATTACTTTTGTTAATACGTCAATTAATGTTGTTACAAATTTAATAATAGTAATTATTGTTTCAGTATATTTATTGTATGATATGAGTGATATTAGAGATTTTTTAAAAGAAAAATTGCGAAGTAAGAAAAATAGAGCCTATGCTTATATAAAAAGATTAGATAAAGAAGTTAATAATTATTTATTAGGACTTTTGAAAAATATTATAATTCAATTTTTTGAGTATACGATAGTTTTCTTTTTAATAGGACATCCTAATTATTTGATTTTAGGAATACTAGCTGCCGTAACTACTATAATACCATATTTTGGAGGTTTAATAATAAATATTTTAGCATTAGTTATAGCATCAGTAATAAGTACTAAATTATTTATTTTAACTGTTATAGTATGTATAATTTGTCCGAATATTGATGGATATATAATAGGACCTAAGATATATGGAAAAACCAATAAATTACACCCATTAGTTAATATATTTGCTGTTTTTGCTGGTGGTATATTAGGAGGTTTCTGGGGAATATTAGTTTCTTTACCAATCGCTATAATTATAATAGCAACTTTTAAATTTTTCAGAGAAGATATTAATACTAAACTAGAGGTTATAAAGGATAAAAAATAGAAGGAGTTTGTTATAAATGAAAGTTTTATTGTATACAGAGAATGAGAAATTGGTTGGTAAGTCTGGTTTAGGTAAGGCTATTAAACATCAACAAATGGCTTTAGAAAAAATAGGTGTTCCTTATACATTAAATGTTAAAGATGATTATGATATTCTTCATGTTAATACATATTTTCCAAAATCATATATGCTTGTAAAGTCTGCAAAAAAACATAATAAGAAAATAGTATATCATGCTCATTCTACAGAAGAAGATTATAGAAATGGATTTATTTTTGGAAAACAAACCTCAGCATTATTTAAAAAGTGGTTGATGAAGTGTTATAATTTAGGTGATGTGTTAATAACTCCAACGCCATATTCGAAAAAACTTCTTGAGAGTTATGGTATAGATAAAAAAATATATCCTATTAGTAATGGTATAGAGTTACAAAAATTTAAAAAGAATGCTAAAGGTGGAGAAATATTTAGAAAAAAATATGGTTACACTAAAAACGATAAAGTAATTATTGGTATAGGTTTGTATATTGAAAGAAAGGGAATAGTAGATTTTGTTGAACTTGCTAAGAGAATGCCAGAATATAAATTTATATGGTTTGGTTATAGTCCACCAGCAGCCGCAACACGTCCAGTTAGAAAAGCTTTAAAAACTAAACTTGATAATTTGACTTTTGCAGGTTATGTAGAACAGGAAATGATAGTAAATGCTATGAATGGCTGTGATTTATATATATTTCCAACTTTTGAAGAAACAGAAGGTATTCCAGTTATTGAAGCATGTGCTTGTTATTGTAAGGCTTTGATTAGAGATATACCAGTGTTTGATGAATGGTTAATAGACGGAAAGAATATTTATAAAGCTAAGGATGTTGATGAGTTTGAGAAAAAAATTAAGCAAATAGTTAATGGTGAACTTCCAGATTTAACTAAAGAAGCTTATCAAGTGGCTTACGAAAGAAGGATAGAAGTAGTAGGTAGACAATTGAAACAAGTTTATACTGATGTTATGAATGATAAATAAGGGGAGATTATATGTTATTAGAAATAGTTTTACTAATAATACTTATATTTATTAATGGAATTTTTTCAGCAACAGAAATAGCTTTTTTGTCTATAAATAAGTATGAATTAAATAAAGAATCAGTCAAGAATAATAAAAAGGCTATAAAAATAATTAATTTGATAAATGATTCTAGTACTTTTTTGTCGGCAATTCAAATTGCTATAACTTTGTCTAGTTTTTTAGCAAGTGCTTTTGCAGCAGAAAATTTTGCCAGTGAAATAGCAAATTTAATAAATATATCTTTTTTAACAGAAGAAGCTACAACTAATATTTTAATAATTATAATAACAATTATATTGTCTTATTTTACTCTTGTTTTTGGGGAACTAGTTCCTAAGAAAATTGGATTAGCATATTCTAAAGAATTATCTTATAAAATGGTTAATATAGTAGATTTTGTGATAAAAGTATGTAAGCCTTTTATATTAATATTAAAAAATTCAACAGATTTTGTAACTAAGATCTTAAAAATAAAGAAAAAGACTAATAATTTTGAAGATGATTTAAAAAGTACTATTGTGGATTCTAGTTTAGAAGAATTAGAGAAGAAATTGTTATTAAATGTGTTTGAATTTAATGATACAACTGTTAAGGATATTATGATAAAGAAAAATGATGTTATATCTATAGATAAAAAAATTGGTAAAGATGAGTTGTTGAATATTATTAAAGAGTATAGGTTTACTAGATTTCCTGTTATGGATGATAATAAAGTAATAGGTGTATTAAATATAAAAGATTTAATAGTTGATCATAATAGAAAATTTAAGTTAAAGGATTATATAAAGAGTATACCTGTTATAAATGAAGATATGATTATAGATGATGCTTTTTTATATTTGAATTCTAATTATCAGGCCATGGCGATTGTTGTTGGAGATGATGGTGAGTATTTAGGAATAGTTACTACTACTGATATAATTGAAGAAATAATAGGAAATGTTTTTGATGAATATGATAAAAAGTCTAAATAATACTATGTGATTAATTGACATAGTATTATTATTTTTGTATAATTAAATATAGTAAAAAGGTAAAAAGACGGTGGTTATATGAATACTATAGGTGGTTATTTTGTAGAGAATATAAATGATGGTAAGTGTAGAAAAGATAATATTATATTAGGTAAAAAATATAGAATTAGTATTTTAACAGATCGTTTGGTTAGATTAGAGTATAATAAGAATGGTAAATTTGAAGATAGGCCTACGCAAAGGGTTATTTTTAGGAATTTTCCGAAAACTAATTTTTCAGCTACGCAAAGTGAAACACTAATACAAATTGTAGCTTCCTATTTTACTGTTGATTATGTTAAAGAACAGCCATTTGTTGGTAATAAAGTGACCCCAGGTTCTACTCTTAAAATAACTTTAAATAATACAGATAGATCATGGCATTATAATCATCCTGAGGCTAGAAATTTTGGGACAATTACTTATTCTCTAGATGATTTTAAGGGAAAGTTAAAATTGGATAAAGGCTTATATTCGACTGATGGTTTTGCATATATTGATGATTCAAATTCTTTAGTATTAAATGAGAATGGGACATTTTCTAGTAGAGCAGAAGAGGAAATGGATTTATATGTTTTTATGTATAAGAAAGATTTAGGACTTGCTCTTCAGGATTATTATAAATTAACTGGTTATCCTTTAATGATTCCAAGATATTCATTAGGTAATTGGTGGTATAAGGATAGTAGTTATACAAATAAAGATATTTATGATTTAGTAAAGAGATTTAAAGAAGAGGAAATACCAATTTCTGTTTTTATGTTAGGAAATAAGTGGCATCCTAGTAATGATCCTTTTACGATTGATTCTAATATTATTGAAACACAATCTTTAAAACAATATCTTAATGGTAATAATGTTAAACTAGGACTTTCAATTAGTCCTAATGCTAAGATTGGAAATAATACATTGTCTTATCAAAATTTTGGAGCTGTATTGGGAAAAGATATGAAATTATTACCAGTTAATAATAATAAATTGAATTTATATACTAGTGCTGTTATTAATAATTTAATTAATAATGGTGTTGATATTTTTAATATTAATTATAATAATTCTCAAGATAAAATTTCGTTGGCGTTATTAAATCATTATCATTATGCTAATGAAAGTCTAGCTTTAAATAAAAGAAGTATAGTTTTAACTAGAAATCATAATATAGCTATTCATAGATATGGTATAGTTAAGACTGGTAAGACTAATGTTGATTGGAATACTTTAGCTATACTTCCTAGGTTTATTTCTAGTGCTTCTAATATAGGAGTTAGTTATGTTGCTACTGCTATAGGTGGTTATTATAATGGCATAGAAGATTTTGAACTTTTTATAAGATATATACAGTTTGGCGTATTTAGTCCAATGCTTATACTCGCAAGTGATGATGGTAAATATTATAGAAGAGAACCTTGGCGTTGGAATATTGCTCAAAGAGAAATTATTAAGAAATATTTGGTACTTAGAAATAAATTAATTCCTTATTTTTATACTGAGGCATATATATATCATAAGAGTGGTAGTCCAATTATTCAACCTTTATATTATAAATATCCAAAAATATATGATGAGCCTATGTATGCTAATCAATATTTTTTAGGAACTCAATTACTAGTGTGTCCTATTACTAAGCGAAAAAATCAAATTATGGACAGAGTAGTCCAAAGATTATTCATTCCGGAAGGAACTTGGTATGAGTTAGAGAGTGGAAAGAAATATTTGGGTAATAAGTATTATATGAGTTTTTATAAAGATGAAGATTATCCAGTTTTTTGTAAAGAAGGTTCAATTATAGTTATGTCTCTCGATCAGACTACAGATAATCCTATAAATTTAGAAGTAGACATTTTTCCAGGATGTAGTAGTTCTTATAAACTTTATGAAGATGATGGTATTACTAATAATTTCAAGAATGGTAACAGTGCAATTACTGAATATGTATTTAATTATTCTCAAGATAAGTATGAACTTTCAATAAATCCAATTTCATGTCAAGGTTTAGTTCCTGATTTTAGAAATTATAGAATAAGATTTAGAAATACTAATAGTGCTAGTATTACAGTTAGTGATGGTGTTAATAATGTAAGTGCTACTGCTTTAATCGAGAGAAATGATTTGATAATAAATGTGCCTAATGTTTCGTCTGGTTCTAAGTTAATAATTACTTGTGTTGGTGATGATATAGAAAACTCTACTCTTAGACTTATAAATGATGATATAAGAGGAATATTAGAAGATTTGGAAATTCAGACAACTTTGAAAGAAAAAATAGATGCTGTTTTGTTTGGAAGTTTACCTATAAAAAAGAAAAGGATAGAAATAAGGAAGTTGCGACGTAAAGGATTAGAACCTAAATTTATAAAAATGTTTTTGAATTTACTTGAATATATTGAAACAGTTTAGTATAATATAAGAAAACGAAAGAAGAAAGTAGTAGTAATTTTATGACTATATAGAGAGTAAGTGGTTGGTGGAAACTTATTAGTTATTAATTATGAACTTGTTTTTCTAGTTGCATATTTGCCGGATGATTTCCGTTATCAAAAAGAGTTATAAGGTAGGATGGTACCGCGTTATTACGCTCCTAAGATTTAGGGGCGTTTTATTTTTAGAAAGAGGTTGATTATGAGTATACTATTTGAATATATATTAGTGTTTATATTTGTTTATATTATGAATTATTTTATGATAGTGAAGAATAAGCAAAAGTATAAGAAAAATAGGATACCTCCTGAGCTTACTTATTTGAAGAAAGTATATAATATTAATATTAAGAAAATTAATTATAAGAAGTTTGTTCATACTTATGCTGTTGTTAATACGTTTATAATAACTACTATATATATAATAATTGTATATTTGATTGAGTCTTGGTTTTTGAAAATTATTATTGGTATAGTATTATTGATTCTTATGACTATTATATGTTACGGAATATTGGGCAGGTATTATTTGTGGAAAGAGGGTAAGAAAGATGTATAATTTTAATGAGATAGAGAAAAAGTGGCAAAAATATTGGGAAGAGAATAAGACGTTTAAGACTGATGTTTGGGATTTTAGTAAGCCTAAATATTATGCTTTAGATATGTTTCCTTATCCATCAGGTGTTGGGTTGCATGCAGGGCATCCAGAAGGGTATACTGCTACAGATATTGTTAGTAGAATGAAAAGAATGCAAGGATATAACGTCCTTCATCCTATGGGATGGGATGCTTTTGGATTGCCAGCTGAACAGTTTGCTATTAAGACTGGTAATCATCCTAGTGGGTTTACTGAGAAGAATATTGCAACTTTTAAAGGACAATTGAAAACTTTAGGTCTTAGTTATGATTGGGATAGAGAAATTTCCACTAGTGATCCAAATTTTTATAAGTGGACACAGTGGATATTTAAACAGTTGTATAAAGATGGACTTGCTAAGTATGTTGATTTTCCAGTTAATTGGTGTGAAGAACTTGGAACTGTTTTGGCTAATGATGAAGTTATTAATGGTAAGAGTGAACGTGGAGGATATCCAGTTGTTAAAAAAAATATGAAGCAGTGGGTTATTGAGATAACTAAGTATGCAGAAAAATTATTGGATGGTCTTGACAAACTTGATTGGCCTGAATCTACTAAGGAGATGCAGAGAAATTGGATTGGTAAGAGTATTGGGGCATCTGTTTGTTTTAAGGTGAAAGATACAAATTATGAATTTGAAGTTTTTACTACTAGGTGTGATACATTATTTGGAGCTACTTACTGCGTTTTATCTCCTGAACATAAGCTTGTTGATGTTATTACAACGGAAGATAAGAAAGAGGAAGTGTCTAGATATAAAAAAGAATGTGCTTCTAAGTCTGAGTTAGAGAGAACTGAACTTAATAAGCAAAAGACAGGTGTATTTACGGGAGCTTATGCTATTAATCCTGTTAATAATACAGCAATTCCTATATGGATTAGTGATTATGTTTTAGTTACTTATGGTACAGGAGCTATTATGGCGGTACCAGCTCATGATGAGAGAGATTATGAATTTGCTAAGAAATTTAATTTAGATGTAATTCCTGTACTTGATGGTGGTAATACTAAAGAGTGTGCTTATACTGGTGATGGCTTACATATTAATTCTGGATTTTTGGATGGTTTGAATAAAGAAGAGGCTATTGAGAAAATGATTTCTTGGTTAGAAGATAATGGTCTTGGAACTAGAAAAGTTAATTATCGTTTAAGAGATTGGATTTTTTCTAGGCAACGTTATTGGGGAGAACCTATACCTATTGTTCATTTAGATGATGGAACTGATGTAACTTTAGATGATAATGAGTTACCGTTAATTTTGCCTGAATTAGATGATTATAGTCCCAGTAAGACGGGAGCTAGTCCATTAGATAAGGCTACAGATTGGGTAAATGTTTCAATAGATGGTAAAAAAGGTAAAAGAGAGACTAGTACGATGCCTGGTTCTGCTGGTTCTAGTTGGTATTTTTTAAGATATTTAGATCCAAATAATAATGATGAATTAGCTAATAAGGAATTAATTAAACATTGGATGCCTGTTGATTTGTATGTCGGTGGTCCTGAACACGCTGTAGGACATTTGTTGTATTCTAGAATGTGGAATAATTATCTTTATGATAAAAATATTGTTAGTGTTAAGGAACCTTTTAAGAAACTTGTTCATCAGGGAATGATTTTAGGTTCTAATGGTATAAAAATGGGAAAGAGATATCCTGAGTTTGTTGTTGATCCTAGCGATATTGCCCGTGATTATGGTGCTGATACTTTAAGACTTTATGAGATGTTTATGGGACCATTAGAGGCTGATAAACCTTGGAGTAATCAAGGGGTAGAAGGAGCTAAAAGATTTTTAGATAGAGTTTGGAGATTATATCAAGAAGAAGATAAAATTCAAGATAGTGACAATAAAAACTTAGAAAAAATATATCATCAAACTGTAAAAAAAGTTACTATTGATTATGAAACTTTGAATTTTAATACGGCTATTAGTAGTATGATGATTTTTATAAATGCTGTATATAAAGAAAAGATATTTCCAAGAGAATATGCTTTGAATTTTTTGAAGTTATTAAATCCAGTTGCTCCTCATATTACAGAAGAATTATGGAGTTTAATGGGAAATAATGATACTATAGCATATGAAAAATGGCCAACTTATGATGAGACTAAAATAGTTAATGATGAATTAGAGATAGGTGTTCAAATAAATGGTAAATTGAGAAGTACTATAAAGATAGTAAAAGATGAAGATAATAATGTTATAGAAAAACGTGCATTAGAGGATGAAAATGTTAAGAAAAATATTAAAGATAAATCTATAGTAAAGGTTATAGTAGTTCCTAATAGAATTGTTAATATTGTTGTAAAATAAGTTTGTAATTTATAATTAAGAAAAATTATTGATTAAAATTTTTTGAATTGGACACATCTAAAAGTTTTTAGGTGTGTTTTTATATTTTTTGTTAAATTAATAATTTTAAAATAGAAAGAAGTAGAAAATGTTTTTTATTTATTAAATTATCTTTTATAAGAATATAAAAATATAATTATATATATTTGTATTAGGTTTATTAAAATCTAATTGATTAAGAAATCTCATATTAAGGTATGGGATTTTTTTTGTTTGTTACTTATTAAGTAAAAAAGAGGTTATTGTTTGTAATATTATATTTAAATTAATTCATTTTACTTGGTGTTAATGTTTGCTTTAGTAAACGAAGAGGTAATCATTTGTAAAAAATTAAATTTATTTTGAAAATAGGAAGGAGATTTAGAAAAAAACGCTAATAATAATAGTTAGAGGAGGTAAAAATGAAAAAAAGATTAATCGTTAAACAAGATGGTTATAAAGAATGTGGCGTAGCATGTTTATTATCAATAATAAAATATTATAATGGTAATATATCTATTAATAAATTATTAGAATTAACACATACAGATAAGAATGGGACAAGCTTTTATAATCTAAGAGAAGCGGCCTTGAAGTTAGGATTAGAAGCATTAGGATTTAAGGTAAATAAAGAGGAGAAGAGACTGAAATTA
>ERZ1643249.2509-NODE-2509-length-17041-cov-5.274638_pt1 | contig 17041 bp, 16 predicted proteins | sample MGYA00579263_ERZ1643249 | MGnify/ENA primary metagenome ERZ1643249 (study PRJEB29033, sample SAMEA4952264) | chicken gut metagenome | biome: Broiler Chicken; feature: Gastrointestinal Tract; material: Caecum | place: Ireland | collected 2018 | study: Broiler...
GAATCTGGGGGAGCCCATCCGGAACGTCTATTACATCGAATCCGGCATCGCCAGATCCTTCGTGACCCACGAGGCCGGCTACAACAAAATCCTGTATTTTCATGGGAGCGGCACCGCTTTTCCGGGCTGCCAGAATTCCGTCTTCAAGATTGAAAATTCCATCGGCACGCAGGCACTGTCCCGGATGGAGACGCTGGAATTTACCCGGGAGGAATTTTACCGGATGTATCAGGAAAATATGGAATTAAATTCCCAGGTTCTGGAAACTTACTCCATGTACATCAACCTGCTGATCTACGAATCCGCGCATCAGGACTATAACAGCGTCTTTGAAAAAATCTGCAATCTGCTGTATCTGTTCTCCCTGCACGGAACGACTCCCGGCAGAATCGACCTGACGCAGCAGGATATTGCCGATATTCTTGCCGTCAGCCTGCCCAACGTGACGGGAAATCTGGCGCGCCTGCGCCGGGAGGGGATCATCATCTCCCATCGGAAATGGATTGAAATCACGGACTTTCCCCGGCTTGCCGCCTGCTGTTCCAGCGAAACGCTGAAATCATAATCCGTCCGCAGGATCATGGTAGCAGAAAACGGTAGAAGTCTTCTATCTAAAATTATATGGAAGGGCTTTTTTCAGGAAAGCAAGCTTCGCCAACTTTCCATTGTCATGAGCGAAAAGAACCGCCGCACCGGCAGTCACTCTGCCAGGGCGGCGGTTCTTTCGTCCGTCAGTCTTTATATTTATATTTCCGCAGAATACGCCCGAACACCAGGCAGATGACAACCCCCGCGATTCCCAGCAGGAACAGCATCAGGGCGGCCCCGGAGCCTTTTCCGCTGCCGAAAATCCGGACAAACAGGCTCCCGGACGGTCTGGCAGCCATGAAAGGTTCGCAGACCCCGTCCACCATCGCGCCTCCCACAAACAGGCCGATGGGTATGGTGAAAAACTGCAGGGTATTTCTGCAGGAATACACCCTTCCCTGCATCTTTACGGGAATGGTTCTTCTCAGAATCACATCCAGGTTCGCGTTCATCAGCGGAACCAGAATCCAGCCGATCAGCTGAGCCAGGCACCAGAGAATGGGGCTGGGAGAGATTGCCAGCAGGAAATTCTCCGTTCCCAGGGAAAACAGCATAGTCAGATAAATCACCCGGATCCGGTTGGCGGGAGCGGGCAGCCATACCGCCAGCAGGCTTCCTGCCAGAGTGGCGATCCCCGCGCAGGAACTCACCATCCCCAGCACCGCCTCTCCCCCGTTTTCTCTGGGAAGAATCATGGCGGGAAGGGCTGCGTCAAAGGCGGAAGCCACAAAGTTCACCCCCGCAAGAAACAGAATCAAAGTCAGAATCAGCCGGTTGTCCCTCAGATAGGAAATCCCAGATTTCACCGTCTCCAGAAACGGCTCCCGGCCGGCTGCCTCATTGTTTTCTCCCGAAGGAATCTTCACCCCGAAAAGCAGCGCCGCGAACGCCGCCGCAAAAGTCAGCAGATCCAGATAAATCACCGCGTCCATGCCGGCAAAGGAAAATACCGCCGTGGCCAGCACCGGGTTCAGAATGGTGACCAGCGAATTGGAAAAAGAACGCATCCCGCTGGTTTTCTGGTAATACTTTTCCGGAGTGATCACCGTCATGGCCACATCGCTGGCCGGCTGCTGAACGGTATTCATCAGTCCGGTAACCGCATTCAGCAGATACATGTGAAACGGCTGCAGCAGATCCATTTTCAGCAAAATCAGCACCAGCACGGTGCAGCAGGCCGCGAAGGAATCGCAGGCCAGCATGGTCTTTTTCTTGTCCCACCGGTCGCTGAGGGCCCCGGCGAAAATGCTCATCACCACATAAGGGGCGTAGGAACAGATGGACAGAAGGGCCGTCTGCAATGCGGAACCCGTCCGCTGATACAGCCACAGTGTCAGGGCAAAACCCGTCATGGAGCTTCCCAGCTGCGAAAGGGACTGGGTACTCCACAGAATAAGAAATGTTTTCAGCTCTTTTATGGAATTTTTCATTTTTACTTTGCTCCTTTGATTTTTGTATTTTCATCAAAGTGCAAAGCCTGAGGACTCGGTTACTTCATGGACAAGCTGCCTGCGGGATTCCGTTTCCGATACGCTTCCGCCCCCTGCGGGGTATATAGGCGATCCGTCTTTCCCTGTAACCTGTTCCTCCATGCAGCGTCCTCAGACCTTGCATGGAGCAGATCCAATGCACAATCTCATAATAATTTCTCCTGTATTTTCCCAGAGCGCCCGCGGCTTCCCGTGATATGCTCACCAGCCGCGACAGTCTGGATTTTTGATCTCACGTTTCTGTGCTTTCCTTATCCCGTATGGTACCGCATTTTTCTTTGCCCGGCAATCCGCCAAAAAGCCGCTGGCTATGGCTGCGGAGCCGTACAGCGTACCATTTCATCCCGCTGCCGCAGAATTCAGACAGACTTTTCCACCCTCCGCTGCGCCACAATTTCTTTGCGCCGGCGGCCTGGCGATGATATAATAAAACCATCCATGCAGGCTTGTCAGCCGTCCACGGTCTGAAGGTCATGGATCGCTGACAAGCCTGCCGCAAACGAAAGGATTCTGTTGTTTATGAAAAAAATTCTCATCATTCAGGGCGGGGGACGGCCCCGCGGAAACACTGCCCAGCTGGTGGAGCAGTTCATGAAAGGCGTGGAGGAGGCCGGCCACCAGGCGGAGCTGATTTCTCTGCTGAAGCATCCGGTCAACGGATGTCTGGGCTGCAATGCCTGCCGGTACGGAAAACCGTGTATCCAAAAGGATTCTTTCAACGGGCTGGTTCCCAAAATCATGGAAGCGGACTGTATCGTTTTCGCGTCTCCCCTGTATTTCTGGACCATTTCCTCCAGAATCAAGGCATTTATCGAACGCTTCTACTGCATCGCCCGGGAGGATCCCGATCCGCCTCTGGGAAGATATGAGAAATATCCGGAAAAAGACTGCGCCCTGCTGATGACCTCGGCGGACAATTACTTCTGGACCTTTGAGCAGGCCGTCTCCTATTACCGGTTCACGCTGATCAACTATATCGGTTTTCATGACAAAGGAATGTTTCTGGCCGGAGGCTGCGGCGATACCAACGGGAAGCCGCGCATCGGGGAAACCCCGCATCTGGAAGAGGCACGAAAATTCGGAAGGGAGCTGTATCTGTGAAACTTCTTGCATCTGACGCCACGGCACTGGCCATCGATTATCAGGTCCGTCTGCTGCCGTCCATCCTGGATTCGGATCTGCTGCTTAAACGTTCTTCCATTCTGCTGGAAGGACTCCGTCTGCTGAATGTTCCCACCTTGATCACACAGCAGTATACCCGGGGACTGGGAATGTCTCATCCCTCCATTTTTAAAAGCGCAGGGACAGACGAGTATCTGGAAAAAATCACTTTCAGCTGTTACCAGTCGGAAAATATCCGGCAGGCCATTCAGGATCTTCACCGCCCGCAAATCATCCTCTGCGGCATTGAAGCGCATATCTGCGTCCTGCAGACCGCCCTGGATCTTCTGGAGGCGGGATTTTCAGTGGTCTTTGCCGAGGACTGTATCTCATCCCGCCATTCCCGTGACCGGTCGGCGGCCTTTGAACGCCTGATCCAGGCCGGAGCGGTTCCCACAACAGCGGAAGCTCTGCTATATGAACTGATGGTGACGGCAGAGCATCCGGCATTTAAAAAGATTTCCGGGCTGGTGAAACAGAGCTGATATCCTCATCCGGAGCCTGGCCATCGTGTGCGGCCCACTTACATTCCGTAAGTTCCATATCGGTAAAGGTGGCCAGGAAGGAGGAATCCTCCGGGCTGCAGGCATAGATTCCAAATGCGATCTCGCCCTTTCCTTCTGTCAGATGGCAAATCCTGATCTGACGGTAGACCTCTCCGTCTTCTGAACATTCGATACGGAAATCATCTTCCCGCCGGCTCAGCCGATACCACATTGTTTTTATACCGGCATCTATTTCTGTTGTTGCCCAGTCGGAATAACCATGGTTGGTCACCACGCTTCCCAGATGCTGAAACTGCTCGTTTTCATACTCCACAGAGCCTTTGATCCAGTTTTCGCTGTCCAGATAAACAACAACGCCGCACTGATCAAACCGGTGATGGCTGGCGAATTCTGTTTTGACGACAAAAGAGAAAAATGGCTCGCTGGTTTTCATCTGAAGCACCGGTGCATTGTCATTCCGAAAATGGTAATATGTTCTCTGCCACAAATCCGTCCCCGGTTTTGTGGTTATCTCAATTTTCTCAGGAGAAATCCTGTAATTCTCCGGTTCTCTCGTCCACTGCAACATTCCAACATCGAACTTCATTTCATATACCTCCCTGTTTTTTTCCATCCGTAACAGCACTGTCTTCCGGCTTCACTGTCACAAATACACGCGATACAGCAGATGCCGTCCCTGACCGGTCTGCTTTTGCGTTGCTTTTTTTCTTCCTGTAAGTATAATTATAATATAGCGACACGGGAAAGCAAGTAAAATACTTCAAGAAAGAAGGTGCTGACATGCCCGAAAAAATCTATTATCAGACACAGTATGAATCCCCTCTGGGAACCCTGACGCTGGGCGCTACGGGAGACGCTCTGGTGGGCCTGTGGCTGCCCGGACAGAAATATTTTGCCGCTTCTGTGCCGGTGGAAATGACTCCCAACAACGATCTTCCCATTTTCCTCCGGACCAGAGACTGGCTGAACCGCTATTTTGCCGGGGAGCAGCCTTCGCCCGCCGCGCTTTCGCTGGCTCCTTCAGGCAGTGATTTCCGCAGGATGATCTGGGATTTTCTGTTGGAAATTCCTTACGGCCAGACAGTCACCTACGGCCGCCTGGCAGACCTGGCCGCCCGTAAAATGAATCGCCCGCATATGTCCGCCCAGGCCGTCGGGGGCGCGGTAGGTCACAATCCCATTTCCATCATCATCCCCTGCCACCGGGTTCTGGGGACAGACGGAAGTCTCACCGGATATGCAGGCGGTGTGGAGAAAAAACGATGGCTGCTTGCGCATGAGGGGGCTTTATCGGACCGCTGATTTTCAGCGCTCTCCCTCCGGCAGCTCATAGGCCTTCAGCTGACAGTTTCCCAGGCTGTAGTGGTGAAAAGCTTCCTCATCGATATCCTCAAAATAGGTGTGCACCACCCGGCTGACAGCGCCATGGCATACCAGCAGCACCGTCTCCCCCGGATACTTTTGGGGAATCTCATCCAGCAGACTGTAGATCCGATGCGCCACCTCCAGCACGGACTCCCCGCCGGGATACCTGGTGGTCATGTTCCGTTTCGCCTTCCAGAACTCGGGGGAGGTGCGGGGAACGCCTTCCAGACGGCCAAAGCTGTGCTCGATCAGCCGCGGCTCCGTCTCCACGGGAACCTGAATATAAGTATTCGCCAGCCGGGCCGTTTCCCGGGCCCGGGACAGGGGAGAAACCAGCATCCTGGTAATTCCCTTTCCTTTCACCCGCTCCGCCAGTTCCATGGCCTGCCTGCGCCCCTTTTCCGTCAGCGGCACATCCGGCCTTCCGCAGACCCGGTCCTCCACATTCCATGTGGTCTCTCCATGACGTGTTATGTAAATCTTCATCTTCTTTTCCGCCTTTCTTCCTTTTCGCAGACAATCTCTGCCGCCTGAAAACATGATTTCAGGCCATGCCACCAGTTTATCCTACCTTCCCGGCAAAATCAAGAAGCAGGCATCGCATGTCCGCTTGGCTCGTTGCTCGCGGGAATAAATTTTTCCGGATTTTTTTATTTCCGTGAGATATTCGGCGGCCCTGCAAGGTATAATTTATGACGATGGAAAATTTACCTGTCAGACTTTCCCATATTTATGACAGAAGAAGGTCTGCAGCGTGCGCTTTCCACTGTCTGAGAAAGGCCTTTCCGAAACCATAAACGCAGCTAAAGGATGATTTTACATGACCAGAGAAGAATTTCATGAAAAAATCCAGCTTTACGGCGATTCCATTTTCCGCACGGCCCTGCATTGTCTGCGGCATGTGCCGGACGCGGAGGACGTTACGCAAAATGTACTGCTGAAGCTTTACCGGAACCAGACGCCATTTGCCTCGCCTGAACATGAAAAGCACTGGGTTCTCCGGGTAACAGTCAATGAGTGCAAAAAACTCCGGTCCTCCGCCTGGTTCCGCCATACGGTATCCATGGAAGAATACCAGCTGGAACATCCCTTTCAGGAGCCCGGACAAAGCGAGCTTTTCCTGGCGGTGATGTCTCTTCCCTCCCGGTACCGGATCACGGTCTATCTGTATTATTACGAGGACTACTCCGTCCGGGAAATCAGTGAAATGCTGGGCCGGAAGGAATCCACCGTCCAGACGCACCTGATGCGGGCCCGAAAGCTGCTGAAAGAAAAATTACAGGAGGAATGGAGCTATGGAAATGAAACGAAACCAGTTTAAAGAAACCTTCTCACAGGTACACGCTTCTTCCGCCTGTCTGGAGGAGGTCTATGCCATGACAGAAAACAGAAAAACCACAAGGCCCAGAAAATTCATCGCCAGACGGCTGGTGGTGCTGGCCGCCGGAGCCATCGCGCTGGTGGGTTCCACCATCGCCGTGAACGCCGCCACCGGAAACCGGCTGCTGCGGCATTTCACCGTTATCATCGGCGGAAAGGAATACCAGGCCGAAGAGATCGAAGGAAAAGAAAACGTTTACCAGATGGAAAACGGAGCCACCATCACTTTCTCACCCAACCCCGTCTCCTCTGGGGAGGAGTCGTCCGGGGAGGAAGAGAACTTTGAAGTGGAACTGGAACTGGATAATGAAACCGATGAAGCTTCTGTTTCCGTATCGGAACCGGCTTCCGGGGTTTCTGCGGACGATACTTCCAATGCCAAATAGGACGCATCTGGTATAATGCGCACGCCGAAACACTGTTACGCATTTTCATATCCCCGGCCCTGACGGCAGGCGGCTCAACCAATCACGCAGACGCGTTTGCAAAAGCCATGGAACTGTTTGACCCTGCTTCTTCCAGCGCAAAGGTCATCGTCATGTTTACCGATGGAAAAACAACCGCGGGAGCGCCTCCTGCGCCTGTGGCCGCCGCTGCCCGGGCCTCCGGGATCATTATATACTGCATCGGTCTCACCGGAGCGGACGGAATCGACGTCAGCGTGCTCAACGACTGGGCCACCGACCCGGATGATTCCCACGTTGCGGTCACACCGGATGATTCCGAGCTGGAAGAACTGTTTGCGGATCTTGCCGCAAATATCTCAAAGCCGGGCGCCACAAATATTGTGATTGATGAACTGGTGAATTCTGATTTTGTCATCACAAGCATGGTACCGCCCGTCAAAGGAACCGCGGAAATCATAAACGCAAATTCCCTGCAGTGGAAAATCCCGGAACTGGGTGTATCCGGAAATGAAGGCGCTTCCCTTGAATTCTATATCAAACACACCGGAACCGATTCCGGCGACAAAATGGTAAACGCCTCCATCTCCTACTCGGATTCGGAGGGAAATGCCGTCACATTCCCCTTTCCTTCCGTGGAAGTAAGCTGCAGCACTGTAATTACGCCGGAGGGATGCCCTGTTCCCGTCAACTTCTCTGTGGAAGGATGCCGGGATTTCGCTGTGGTTGATCTGGGAGATGTGTATCTGGAAGCCCAGGGCCGGATTGTGGAACTGAACATGACCATTAAAAATGTCTGCCCCCACAAACGGGTGGCGCTGGCAGTCATCCTCAGCGAAGTTGACTGCCATGGCACAGAGCACCGGCGGGGATTAAAGACGTTCTCCATTCCTGCTCATGGGACCTCCTCCTGCCGTGATGTTCTGGTAAAATGTATCCGGTTTATTCTGCCCGAAGATAACGCCGCATCGTCAACGTGCAGCACGGATTCTTCCCTGTGCAGAACCCGGAACCTGAAAGCACGGATTATGGCACATTATATTGATACGGACTACAACTGCTGCGGTTCCGTAATTTAAGGGGACCATACGCAGATCCGGTAATGCTCTTCAGGCCAACGGATATGCATGATTGGCCTGAACCTTAAAAGTCAAGACTATCGGCTTAACCGGTGGTCTTGACTTTAAGAGAAAGATTCGTTCACTAATAAGCATAGCCTCTTCTTTCAATTTCTCCCTTAGCTTATCTTTCCAAATATTATCTTGACAATACCGTCAGGCGTCATTAGTATAAAAGAAGAGGAATGGGTTTGTACTAAGTATGATTTTAAAATCAGAACGGGTTGCCCGTTTCTTTATATCTAAAGCTCATCCAGATAATAGTTCCCATTCTTTGCACAGCATTTGCCTTTGCTTTAGCATAGGTACCTTTCAAAAAACAAGTATATTTCGCCCCTTTTACTCCAAACTTCCTTTCAATTCAGAAAAATTTTTGATGGACTACGCCAAATTATGCGTCCGACTGCCTAAGATTAGATTTTCTGTACCATGACAATATAATATATTTATCCAGGGGGCCGTTGGGGCGTTATGTCAGCCGCCGGACGCTATGCGAAAGGGGGCTGGTGCTTATGGTTACATACTCCGAATTATTCCAGTTTGTAATTATGCTTTGCGCTGTGATTACTCTTGTCATTCATTTTACACGCAAAAAATAGCGCCCTCGCTCTGGTAAAGTAAGGCGCTATTTTTTGTAAAACCTTATTTGCCGGCGGTCAGGTGTACGCTGACCAACGACCCTCTTGCTAAACATATTATATGCTGTTGGCAGAAAATTTTCAACCACAAATTACTAAATCGCCTATATCTGCTCCAAAATCGACTTCTTCAGCAGGCTCCTCCCGGAAAGCGCCATTGCCGCCGTGCAGAGGATCAGGTTCACCAGCACCATGCCGATCACATAACCTCCGGGAATTGCCGTCTGCGGATGCAGGTACAGATACACATGCACCATAAAGTAATACAGCACCTTCTGCACCAGCCAGTACAGCACCGCCATCACCAGACTGGAGGCGATCCCGTACCGCAGGCCCTCCTTCATGAGCATTTTCAGAAATCCCGCGTCCGTGATTCCCATGGCTCGCAGAACGGAATATTCGTATCTCCGCTCCGCCACCAGATACTGCATACTGTTCATGATATGCAGCATACTGATGGCCAGAAGTACCGCCGCAATGCCCACAAAAAACAGGATCTGCTGATTCAGATACAGGTTCTGGGCCGCAATCTGCGCCGAATAGTCCCGGACCACGCACCGGTTGATTCCGGCGGTCACACTGCGGATGGCGTCCGCTGCCGCCGCGGCGTCCTGCCCGTCTTCCACGGAAATGCTGATGGTCTGGTACCCGGTGACACCGAAATTTTCCTCCATCTGCTCATTGGTCATGATAATGTCCACCACATTGTCGCCCCCGTCTCCGATGAAGGTTTCCACCTTGGCCAGCGGGCGGCTGACCAGCGCATCCACCGTAAAGGAGGTCTCCCGGTAATTCTCTTCGCCGGAGAGAAATTTCAGCACCTCCGGATCCGCGGCGGAATCTTTCGGAGTTTTCACCTGTATGGTATCCCCTGCGTACACATCGATGCCATCGTAATTTCCCTGGCCGTCCATCAGCGTTTTGAAAATCACCGTATTGTCCCGCCGCATCCGGTCCGGATCGATTTCGCCCTCCAGCAGATAATCATTCAGGCTTTCCAGCATTTCATCGTCATATCCGTAAATATTCACCTTCAGGCGGTAATCCGCCTGGCCGGTCTGTACAATCCGGCCGTTATATTTCTCCATCAGCTGCGGGTCCGGATCGAATCCTTCCTCCCCGGCCGTCTCCGCGTAAAATTCCGGCCAGTGGAAACTTCCGTTTTCCAGCGGCACCTCACCCAGCATATAGCGCACCGGCAGCACGGTCTTAAGCCCGGAAATCTCCTGAAGCTGCCCGGCCACATCCGCGGGAATCGTGTCGGAAAGGCTGTCGGAATCCTCATACACCTGGATATCCGATCCCAGGCCGTCATCGGCCTTAAAGGTCAGATCATTGCTGATTCTGGTATTCTCCGTCACATACGCCGCTCCCAGGAAAATCACGCTTCCGATGGACAAGGAGAGCAGAATTCCGGCAAAGGTTCCCTTCCGGGAAAACATAAACCGCTTTGTGAGAATCCCCGTCAGATTTTCCCGCTTCAGGCTGTAAATGTTCCGGTTTTTCTTCCCTTTTCCCCCGTCGCCTGCCAGCATCTGGCGGATGGTCAACCTGCGCATTTTCCTCACCAGCAGCAGACTGACCGCCGCCAGCACAAGGATCAGGAAAAATGCTCCCAGCCACAGCACTTTCCAGTTTACATAAAAATCTCCCGCATCCGGCAGGGCTGATACCGACAATGCCTCGGCTGTAGCTTCCGTGTCCACACCGGAGTGCAGCGTCACATTTCTGGGAATAAAAATCCGTCCGAAACTCCGGTAAATCAGAGCCGCGGCTCCATTTCCCAGCGCCGCGCCAAAACCATAGCCCGCCACGAAAATCATCAAAAGCTCCGCCAGCAGCATCCCGAAGGCCGCCCCCTGCGTCATTCCCAGCGTCTGCATCACACTGTACTGGGACATCCGCTTCAGCACCGACACCTGAAAAATACTGTAAATGACAAAGGCGGAAAATATTGCCAGCGCCAGCAAAACGGCCCCTTCCGTCATGGCCTCATTTTCATTGAGCGTTCCCCATACCCAGGGAATTCCCATGGAGGGATCCGTAAATTCCGTGGCAATCTGCCGCATGGAAAGCTCCTGGGTATTGCCGCCCACATAGGTGGAAATTCCATTGTTCCTGGCAACGGTACTGCCGTCAACGCCATACTGCCGGGTGAAGGCCACGATCTGGTCGCTTATGGGACGGGATTCCCGGAACTTCAGGTACAGGAAGCTTCCGTTCATCCCATAGTCCAGCTTTTCGCTGACAAACACCTGCATACTTACCCCCAGAAGATCCGCCAGCTTCGGCGGCATCTCTGTGAGAATTCCGCTGACCGTGAAGGTTTCCCCGTCCAGTGTCACCTGACTGCCCGGCTTTGCCTCCACACCCAGATTCCGGAGGGTCTGGGCGTCTGCCGCGATCTCGTGAACCTCACCGGGATAGCTGCCCTCCACAATCCTGCGCCCCATCATATCCAGATAACCGGCGTCTCCGTATACCAGCTGAATGTCAAAGGGGTCCGTGATGGCTTTGCGCACCGTCTCCACCCCATACGCTTCCACCTGGAAGCCTTCCCCCTCGGGATTCTGCTCAAACTCCTCCATCCAAGGGAAATCACAGCGCATCTCATAGTGCCAGTCCCCGTATTCCTGCCGGGCATTTTCTTTGGCCGCTTCCTTTCCGCTGAAAAATAAGGAACCCACACAGGTAAACAGCGCCGCCGACAGAAGGATTCCCACAAACAGGGCCGCCGTCTGTTTTTTATAATACCTCAGGCTGGCAAGGGCCAGACGAAACGCGTTTCTCATCCCCGCTCACCATCCCTTCCCGTCTCCATTACGCCAGCCATGGGTTTCGCGGTTCCGGCTGACGGGCCCAAGCCACTGGCTGCACTGGCCGTGACTGACACGCCGGAGGGGCCAGTGGAACCGACGCCGGCTGCCGGCTGTGCTTCCCCTTCTTTGCAGACCACCGTACCGCGCGGCCGCTCCCAGATCTGGCCGTCCTCAATACGGATGATCCGGTCGCAGGCCTGGGCCAGCGCCTCGTTGTGGGTCACCATCAGAATTGTCTGGTGATACCTGCGGCTGCTCTCCTTCAGCAGCCCCATCACCTCCACGGTGGTACGGGAATCCAGATTTCCCGTGGGCTCATCCGCCAGAATCACCGCCGGTTTATTGGCCAGCGCCCGGGCCAGAGCCACCCTCTGCTGCTGTCCGCCGGACAGCTCGTTGGGATACCGTTTCCGTTTCTCCCAGATCCCCAGTTCCTTTAAAAGCTCCCGGATATATTCATGATCCACATGCTTTCCCCGGTCAAAAGTCACCGGCAGCGCCACATTGTCATATACATTCAGCACCGGCATCAGACTGTAATTCTGAAACACAAAGCCGATCTTCCGCCGCCGGAAAATGGTCAGCTCCTTGGGCTTTAATGCCGCGATATCGTGACCCCGGATGATAATCTGTCCCTTTGTGGGCGTATCCAGGCCGCCAATCAGATTCAGCAGCGTACTCTTTCCTGATCCGGAAGTTCCCACAATGGCGATAAATTCCCCCTGCTTCACCGAAAAGCTCACATCCCGCAGGGCATGCACCTGACTCTCCTTCTCCCCATATATCTTATGAATCCCTTTCACCTGCAATATGTTCATCAACAGCACTCCTTTCTTTCTGTCTCAATCATAGCAGGCAGTTCTTTCATTCTCCTGACAGATTCTGGTTCAAATTCTGACAGTTCTGTAAGAAAACGGAGAAAGTGCTTCCCTCTCCCGGCACGGAGCTGGCCGTCAGATATCCTTTTTCCCGCTCCAGAATCAGCCGGGAAAGGTACAGGCCGATGCCGGAACCCTCCAGATTTTCCACATCCTTGCTGCGGTAGAAACGCTTGAAAATCTCCGTAAGCTCCTCCGGGCGGATGCCCCTTCCGGTATCCTGGACGGCAATTTCCGTGTACATTTCCGTGGAACGAACCCGTATGGTGATGCTGCCTCCCGGGCTGGTGTACTTCACCGCGTTTTCCAGGATATTCACCAGCACCTCAGCAGTCCATTTCCGGTTATGCCACAAAATCCGGTCCGCGAAAGGCTCCGTGACGATGGAAATATTCCGCCCGTCTGCCCGGTCCCACACGGCGGTCACCGCGTCCAGAATGGTGGCCTTCACCGGAAGCGGCCCGGCCTCAAACACAACAGCGCCCTGCTCCAGATTCACCATCTTGAACAGGGACTGCAAAATCCAGTCGATTTTCTCCGACTGCTGTTTCATTTTCTTCAGAAACTTCTTCCGGGTGTCATGATCCAGTCCATCCTCCTCCAGCATTTCCCGGTACATCATCAGCCCCGCCAGCGGTGTCTTCAGCTGATGGGACATGTTGGAAATCAGGCTTTTCACCTGTTCCTTTTCCTCCTGTGCCTGAGAAATACTGCCATCCACCTTCTCCTGAATCCGCTTCGCCTTGGAGGCCAGGGAGGAGATTTCCCCCTCCCGGATGTCCGACTGGGAAATGGGTTCCCCGTCCAGAATCTCATCCAGCATCCGGTCGATGACCCGGTACATTTTCCGGTTCCTCCGCCAGCCGTAGAGGCAGCCGGCGCCAAAAAGAACCGCCAGTCCGGCCAGTATCGCCGTCATTGGTCTCCCTCCTTCCACACATAGCCGATCCCGTGCACGGTCCGGATCCTGGCAGGATGACCGGGATCTTCCTCAATCTTCGCCCGCAGCCGCCGGATATTCACCGACAGCGTATTTTCATCCACAAACTTTCCCTGGCTGTCCCACACATGCTCCAGGATCTGTTCCTTGGAAAGCACCCGGTTCCGGTTCTCCATCAGGTACAGAAGCAGCTGGTATTCCACCCGGGAAAGCATGACCTCCTCATCCTTGCGGTACACCCGGCAGCCGTCCCGGTCCACGGTGATCCCTCCCGATACCAGCCGCATATCCGGCGCGCTGCTGTTGAGGATTTTCCGGATTCTCGCCTTCAATACCGCCAGGGAAAAGGGCTTCGACATAAAATCCGCCACGCCCAGTTCCAGCGCCTTCACCTCATCCATTTCCGTATTGCGGGCCGTCAGCATGAACACCGGTATGGTTTCACCGGCCCCGATCTGCGTACACAGATCAAATCCGCTGCCGTCCGGCAAATTGCAGTCCAGCAGCACCAGGTCGAAGGATTCCCCGCGGATCCGCTCCAGCCCCTCCCGCTTTGTCCCGGCGCACCGGATTTCGTAGCCGTCCATCTGAAGGGAAAATGCCAGCCCCTCTCTGAGATCTTCGTCATCCTCTATAATCAGTATTTTTCTCACAGGCCGTCTCCTCCTTCCCTTCTGTGAAATGTATCCATCCACGCCCCATACCGCTGATAATTCCCATACTTGCTGTTATAAATCTCCCGGTATTTCTCCCCGGGCATATAGACAGTATCCCGCACCCGGCTCATGGCATTTACCGCCTCCCGGTAGGAATCGTACCCGCCGGCCGCCTTTCCCGCCGCCAATGCCGCGTAAATGGCAGACCCCAGCGCCGCCGTCTGCGGTTCTGCGGCCACCTTCACCGGCCGCTGAAGGATATCCGCATAGATCTGCAGGATCAGGGGATTTTTCCCGGCGATTCCCCCGCTGGCCGTCACCTCCCGGATCTTCACCTCTGCCTCTGACCGCTCCATGATCTCCAGAATCTGCCTGGCGTCAAAGGCCGTGGCCTCGATCAGCGCCCGGAAAATTTCCTCCGGTTTCGTCTGCAGCGTAAGCCCCGCCAGACTTCCCGTAAGGTCCGTATTCACATAGGGCGTCTTGTTTCCGTTAAACCAGTCCAGCGCCAGCACTCTGCTTTTGCCGGGATCCACCTTTCCCGCCAGTTCTGTCAGATACTGATAAATATCAAGTCCCTTTTCTTTGGCCTGCTCATAATAAGAAGCGGGAACACAGGATTTCACAAACCACTCCAGCGCGTCGCCCACGGCGGCCACGCCGGACTCCAGCCCGTAATACCCCGGAATCACCCCATCCCTTACCGTTCCGTAAACGCCCATTCCCCGGAAGGGTTTTTCCGAAAACGCCATAATCACCGACGACGTTCCCAAAACCAGCATCAGCTGATCCTTCCCCATAATGTGGCTGCCCGGCGCGCCCGCATGGGAATCAATGACGCCCGCGGCCACGGCAGTTCGCGGGGACAGTCCCAGCTTCCGGGCCCAGACCTCGTTGAGAAGGCCGATGGATTTTCCCACCGGACAGACTTCCCCATACAACTTACTTCCGTTCAGCCGTTCATCCAGCTCTGCCAGAAATCCCTCCTGGGGAAATCCGTTTTCCGCTGACCACCAGGCCTTGTACCCCGCCATCGACACACTGCGTTTTTCCGAGCCGGTGAGCAGCCAGGTCAGCCAGTCCGCGGCCTCCAGAATCCGATAAGAAGCCTGATACACTTCCGGGTCCTCCCGGAGCATTTCCAGCACTTTCGGATACAGGATTTCCGAGGAAATCTCCTCTCCCAGCTTCCCGCCGATCTCCTCCGCTTCCTTCTGGGCGCCGTGATGCTTCCACAGCTTCACATAGGCATGGGGCCGGTTCCGGTATGCGGGAAGGCTGCACAGCGGCCGTCCCTCCGCATCCACAGGCAGCACCGTACAGGAAGTAAAATCGATGGCCAGCCCGATGATATCCGCCGGATCCGCTCCGCTCTCCCTGACAAGTTCCCCAACCAGCGCCTCCAGCACTTCCGGATAATCCGCCGGATCCTGCAGCGCCGTCCCCTCCTTCAGACGGGTGATCCCGTCCGGCAGAAACGCTTCCATGACCCCGTGACGGTATTTCCGCTCCGCGGACGCCAGAATTTTTCCGTCGGCGCACCTGGCAAGCACAGCTCTTCCCGAAAGGGTTCCGAAATCCATCCCGATTACATACTTATCATTTTCCATTTTCCGTCCTCATTTACCTGCAAATACTTCTTTTCCGCTTTCCCTGTCCATCAGCCCGAATTCTTTTTTCAGAAATACCGCCGCCAGTATGGCCGCGATCAGATCCGCCGCCGGCGCCGCGTACATGATGCCGTCGATTCCCATCACCAGCGGAAGCAGCAGAATCAGCGGCAGAAGAAAGATAATCTGCCGGGTCAGGGAAAGAAATACTCCCCGTATGGCCTTCCCGATGGAGGTGAAAAAGTTGGAGGCAATACACTGCAGCCAGTTCAGGAACGTAAAGAACATATAGATATGAAAATACCGCTCCGCGAACAGAAAATATTCCTCGCTTCCGGATCCGAAAATACTGATGATCTGCCGGGGAAACAGCTGAAACACCACAAAGGCGGCCAGCGAAATGATCAGGGAAACCATGGATGCCTTTTTCACCGTCTCCTTCACCCGGTCATATTTTTTCGCTCCATAATTGAAGCTGACAATAGGCTGCAGCCCCTGGGCAATTCCGATCACCACGGCAAAGTAAATCATCCCCACTTTGGAAATGATCCCCGCACAGGCCAGCGGGATTTCGCTGCCATAATCCGACAGGCCGCCATAATAGGTGAGACTGTTGTTCAGCACAATTTGCACCACCATCATGGCCAGCTGATTGCAGAAAGGGGACATGCCCAGGGCCACCACCTGTAAGCAGTAACCGGGACGAAGACCCAGAGACTTCCAGGTAAGCTTCACCGTCTTAAATCTTGTAAGATATCCGATGACCATAAAGCCCGAAACCACCTGTCCGATCACAGTAGCCCAGGCCGCTCCTGCCATTCCCATGTCAAAGCCGAAGATAAACAGCGGATCCAGGATTGTATTAATCACCGCACCCGCCAGGGTACAGAACATGGAAAACCGAGGGCTTCCATCCGCCCGGATCAGACTGCTTCCTCCTGTAGCCAGTATCAGAAAAGGAAATCCCAGGGAAGTGATCCCCGTATATGTCAGCGAATAATCCAGAATATCACTGGTTGCCCCGAACACCCGCATCAGCGGATCCAGAAAGAAACGCACTGTCACACAAAGTACCACACCCAGTACCGCCATCAGCGTTATGGCTGTACCTGCGTACTTTTCCGCCTCCTCCTTTTTGCCTGCGCCCATATTCAGATTAAAATTGGCAGCGCCTCCGATACCGCACAGCAGGGACAGTGCCGTGCAGGTGATGGACAGTGGAAATGCCACATTGGTGGCGGCATTTCCCAGCATCCCCACACTTCTTCCGATAAAAAACTGATCCACAATGTTGTACAGAGAGCTGACCAGCATGGCGATGATGCTGGGAATGGCAAATCTTCTCAGAAGACTGCCGATATTCTCCGTACCGAGTGCATGATTCTCCCTCATTTTCGTACTTTCCTCCTATTTGGCCGGATGGCCATAATGTATCTCTGCAATTATTGTATCAGAGATAACTCTCTGTTTCCAGAAAAAGCTTGTCCC
>ERZ1643249.2510-NODE-2510-length-17025-cov-63.510666_pt1 | contig 17025 bp, 17 predicted proteins | sample MGYA00579263_ERZ1643249 | MGnify/ENA primary metagenome ERZ1643249 (study PRJEB29033, sample SAMEA4952264) | chicken gut metagenome | biome: Broiler Chicken; feature: Gastrointestinal Tract; material: Caecum | place: Ireland | collected 2018 | study: Broiler...
CACGCCCCGCCGCAAAAATCAATACCCGCTTTGAAATTTTTAGGATATTGAAAGCGAAGAGTAATAAAATGAGCCAAGCAAGGTTCCCTTGCGCTGGCTCACTCAATTTGCAAATACTTTTGCTTAAACTCGCGGAAAGATTTTTGCGGAGCAAAAAGATTTTCGCGAAATTTACTCACGGAATTTGTTTCGCGCAGCGAAAGAAATTCGTGAATCTCCTCACTTCTTCATCGCCTCGACCTGCTTGGCGACTTCTTCCTGCAGATCCTCGCTCTTCTTTTCGAGGCCCTGGCCCATGACGTAGAAGCAGAATGCCTTGAGTTCTACGGAGCAGCCTGCCTTCTTGGCTTCGTCTGCGATGAGCTGAGCGATCGTGACCTTGTCGTCCTTGATGAACTTCTGGTCGAGCAGGCAGTTCTCTTCGTAGAACTTCTTGATCTTGCCGAGCACGATCTTTTCTGCAATGTTCGCGGGCTTGCCCTCGTTCATGACTTCCTTCATGAGGATCTCCTTCTCCTTGGCAAGCGTTTCCTCGGAGACTTCGTCCTTCGTCATGTACTGAGGTTTGGAGAATGCGACGTGGAGCGCGATGTTGTGCGCGAGCTCCTTCGTGACGTCGTTCTCTTCGCAGGCGAAGTTGAGCATGACGCCCATCGTGCCGCCCATGTGGATATACGTTTCGATGTGGCCCGCGCTCTCATACACCGTGAAACGGCGGACGGAGATCTTCTCGCCGATGACGGCGGTCTGATCGGTGACGAACGCTTCGACCGTCTCACCCGAAGGAAGGGTGGAAGCGAGGAGCGTTTCGACGTCCTGAGGCTTCGTCGCTGCGATCTGCTTTGCGACCGTCTCGACAAGGGCATGGAATCTGTCGCCCTTGGCAACGAAGTCGGATTCGCAGTTGACTTCGACGAGCACGCCCGTATTGCCTTCGATGTAGGCATAGACGACGCCCTCTGCGGCGATTTTGGAAGCGCGCTTTGCAGCCTTTGCAATGCCGCGCTCGCGGAGAAGGTCCGCTGCCTTGTTCATATCGCCCTCTGCATCGACAAGGGCCTTCTTGCAATCCATCATGCCCGCGCCCGTCTGTTCACGGAGCGTCATGACGTCCTTTGCGGTAAATTCTGCCATGGTTGTCTTCCTCCAAAAAAGTTATTCCTGAACGGGAGCCTCAGCTGCGGGAGCATCCTCTGCGGGAGCTGCTTCCTCCTGAGCGGGAGCTGCATCGAACGTTTCGCCCTGGTTTGCCTCGATGACGGCGTTGGCGATGACGGACGAGATGAGCTTGATCGCGCGGATCGCATCGTCGTTGCCGGGGATGACGTGGTCGATGAGATCGGGATCGCAGTTGGTATCGGTGATGGCGACGATCGGGATGTGGAGCTTGCGCGCTTCGGCAACGGCGATGTCCTCGTTATGAGGGTCGACGATGAACATGATGCCGGGAAGGGTACGCATGTTCTTGATGCCGCCGAGGTTTTCCTGAAGCTTTGCCATCTCCTTTTTAAGGCCGAGCACTTCCTTCTTGGGAAGGAGGTCGAACTCGCCGCTCTCTTCCATCTTCTCGAGCTTTTCAAGATAGTCGATGCGGGCGCGGATGGTTTTGAAGTTGGTGAGGCACCCGCCCAGCCAACGGGAGTTGACGTAGTACTGGCCGCAGCGCTCTGCTTCTTCCTTGATGGCGTCCTGCGCCTGCTTCTTGGTGCCGACGAAAAGAACGCTCTTGCCGGCCTTCACCGACTCAACGACGAACGTATAAGCTTCTTCGATGAGCTTCGCCGTCTTTTCAAGGTCGATGATGTGGATGTCGTGGCGTGCCGCGAAGATGTACTTCTTCATCTTGGGGTTCCACTTTCTCGTCTGGTGCCCGAAGTGGACGCCCGCTTCGAGCAGCTGTTTCATGGTAATGACTGCCATAATTCCTCCGTTGAACCTCCCCCGCGAACGGGTTTCCGCCTGCTGCCCGCCTGAGATAGATTTGCGGACACGGAGCGCGGCGCTCTTTCGGGGTGTGGATTTCTAACCGTGATATTTTACCATATTTTTTTTTGCGAGGCAACTTTTTTACAGGAAAAAACGGAGAAATTTTTGCCTTTCTCCGCTGATTTTCGCTTATTTTGTTGGAGACGTTTTGCGCAAACGCTCACTTGCGGCGGACACCTCCGCGCAGCACTTCGCGCAAAAGCAGCCTCAAAAAGAGGCACAGCGCATAGAAGGCGGCGATGACGCCCGAGAGCGTCATCATGGCGACGGCGATCCCGCGCGGGTTGACGGCAACGATACAGCCGTCCGACCCTTCGCAGACGAGCGACAACACGACAAGAACGACGCCCGCCGCGACGCACAGGGCGAGCAGCCCCGCAAAGACGACCGTCCCCCACCGCATCGCCGTGCCGAGCGCACGGAGCGCAGAAGCCGCTCTCCCCGCCGCGGGAGGAAGGGGCACGGCGCCGCCCGCTTCCTGCTCCGCTTCCGGAAGAAGGGCAGCAGAGGGCGCCTCGGGCAAAACGGCGGAAGAAGCTACTGCCGGCAATACGGCAGAAGAAGGCGCGGCATGCTCCCCTTCGCGTTCTTCCGCGCGCGCCGAATACCCGAAGGAGACGGTGACGTCCGCATCGAAGAAATTGACGGGAAGGGCAAATTCCTCGCAGATGCGGCGGCGGTTGAATGAGGAAGGCCGCGCGCCCTGCTCCCAGCTGACGACCGTCTGACGGGAGACCCCGATGCGGGCGCCGAATTCCTCCTGCGACAGGCTGAACGCCTGCCTGAGGCTCGTGATCTTTTCCGATGTATCCATGCCGTGATTGTATCACATCCGCCCCTGTCAAGTCAAACTTTTGCGCCCACTTTCCTCGACGGCTGCCCTTTGTTTGAGAACTTTGTTAAGGCATGAGGCCCGCAGCCAAACGGCTGCGGGCCTCATGTTTTTCCGAAAAAGACTCAGCTGCACGGGCAAGATGCCCTGTGCGAACTCATCGCTATCAAGGATAGCAGGTTTTTCGGCGTTTGTCCAACAGTAGAACGTCAAGTTTGTGTCAGGTTTTTGTCAAGTTTTTCACAAAACTATAAATTTCGGGGCCTATCCGTTCAATCTTCTTGGGACGGGACGATGCTGCACACCTGTGCGATGCGCGAAAGCACGTCCGCCTTCCCCTCTCCCGTCGCCGACGAGACGACGGCGACGTTATCCTCGCCGAGGGCGAACTGAGAGGCGATCGCCCGCCTTCTTTCCTTGGCCTTCATGCGGGAGAGCTTGTCGCTCTTGGTTGCGATGACGGAAAACGGGATGATATGATAGTTGAGGAAATCGACGAGCTGCAGATCGTCCCCCGAAGGGTCGCGGCGGATATCGATGAGCAAAAAGACGTGGCGGATGTCCTCCTTTTTTGCGAAGAAGGCGTCGAGCGTCCTGCCCCAGCGCGCCTTCTCGTCGCGCGAGACGGCGGCATAGCCGTAGCCCGGGAGATCGGCGAGCCAGAATTCGCCGAAATCGAAGTAGTTGACAAGGCGCGTCCTGCCGGGGGCGGAACTCGTCTTGGCAAGGTTCTTGCGGTTTGCGAGCAGGTTGATGAGCGAGCTCTTGCCCGCGTTGCTTCGGCCGCAGACGGCGATCATGGGGCGCTCGGGCCTCAAAAATCCGCGCATTTCGGCGGCAGACTTCAAAAATTTCGCTTCTTTGATCTCCATGAGGACCTCCTTACAGTCTGATCCTGGGCGGGATGCTCACAGCCCGCGGACGGCGTTGTGGAACACTTCTTCCACGTCGTTCACGCAGATGAAGTTGATGTTCTTGCGGACGGCTTCGGGGATCTCCTCGACGTCCTTCTTGTTCTCTTCGGGGATGATGACGTTCTTGATGCCGATGCGGTTGGCGGCGAGCGCCTTTTCCTTAAGCCCGCCGATGGGCAGCACCTTGCCGCGCAGGGTGATCTCCCCCGTCATCGCGACGTCGCGGCGCACGGGGTGATTGGTGAAGGCGGAGAGGATGGCGGTCGCCATCGTAATGCCCGCGCTCGGGCCGTCCTTGGGGGTCGCACCCTCGGGGATGTGGATGTGGATATCCTTCTTTTCGAATTCCTCTTCGTCGATGCCGTACTGTTCGGCATGGGCGCGGATATAGCTGATGGCGGCGCGGGCGGACTCCTTCATGACGTCGCCCAGCTTGCCCGTAAGCAAAATGTCGCCCTTGCCCTGCATCGCCGAGACTTCGATGGTGAGCGTCGCGCCCCCCACCGCCGTCCAGGCAAGTCCGGTGGCGGCGCCCACTTCGTCCTTCTCGCGCATCTCGTCCTCGCGTAAAAAGCGCTTGGCGCCGAGGAATTTTTCAAGGTTCTGCCGCGTGACGGTGATGCCCTTCTTTTCTTCGTCCTTGGCGATGCGCACGGCGGCCTTCCTGCACACGGTGCCGATGGTGCGCTCCAGAGTACGCACGCCCGCTTCCATCGTGTAGCCGTCGATCATCTCGCCGATCGCCCCGTCCGTGATGCGCAGGTTTTCTTCGGTGAGGCCGTTTTCCTTGCGCTTTTTGGGGACGAGATAGCGCTTTGCGATCTCCTCCTTCTCCTGCGGGGTGTAGCCCGAGAGTTCGATGATCTCCATGCGGTCGCGAAGGGGCCCGGGGATGGTGTCGAGCGTGTTCGCCGTCGCGATGAACATGACTTTGCTGAGGTCGTAAGGAACTTCGAGATATCTGTCGCGGAAGGTGGAATTCTGCTCGGGGTCTAAAACTTCGAGGAGCGCGCTCGCGGGGTCGCCGCGCAGGTCCATCGAGATCTTGTCCACCTCGTCGAGGAGGAACACGGGGTTGACAGAACCCGCGTTCTTCATCTCGTAGAGGATGCGGCCGGGCATGGCGCCGATGTAGGTGCGCCTGTGGCCGCGGATCTCCGCCTCGTCTTTGAGGCCGCCGAGGCTCATGCGCACGAACTTTCTGCCGAGCGCCCGCGCGACCGACTTTGCGATGCTCGTCTTGCCCACGCCGGGCGGGCCGACAAGGCACAAAATGGGCGCCTTCAATTCCCCCGTCAGTTTTAGGACGGCGAGATATTCAACGACGCGCTCCTTGATCTTTTCCAACCCGTAATGGTCGTCGTCGAGAACTTTTTCGACGTCCGCGAGCGATTCGGTGTCCTGCGTCTCCTCCGTCCACGGAAGGTCGATGAGCCAGTCCGCATAGTTGCGCAGCACGGTGTATTCGGGCGAGGAAGCGGGCATCTTGTCCATGCGGGCAAGCTCGGTCATCGCCTTTTCCTCCACCTCCTTGGGAAGGTGCTTTGCAAGCAGCTTTTCGCGCAGGCGGGCGTTCTCTTCGACGTCGTCGCCGAGCTCCGCGTGGATGGCTTTGAGCTGTTCGCGAAGGTAATATTCCTTTTGCGACTGATCGATGTTCTTTCTCACGTCCTGCGCGATCTTGCGCTCGAGGCGGCTTATCTCCAGCTCGTCGTTGAGGCAGCGTTCGAAGAGCTTGAGCCGCTCGACAAGGCGGGTCTCTTCCAAAAGCTGCTGCTTGACCTCCTCGCGGATACGCATGTTATAGGCGCACACGTTGATGTATTCGTCGATGTCGCCGATGGTCGCGAGCCGCCCGTCCACTTCCTGCGAGATCTTGCCGTCCGCCTGGATGACATCCTTGACGAGCTCCTTCGCGGTGCGGAAGTACGCCTCTTCCAGCGTGGGATCGCCGTGGATGGTGGTGAGCTCATCCGTGACGGCATAGATATAGCCGCCCTCGATGCGGAAATCACGCGCGCGGGCGCGGTAGAGCGTGTTGGCAAACACGCGGATGCGGTCGCCGGGAAGGCGGGTCACCTGGCGGACGCGCGCCACCGTGCCGACGGCAAAGAGCCCCTCTTCGCCCGGGACTTCCTCCTGCGCGTCCTTCTGTTTGGTCAAAAAGATGAGTTTATCGTTGAGGTTGGCACGCTCGACGGCGGCAAGCGAGATGCCGCGGCCCGCGTCGAAAGCGACGGAGAGATCGGGGAATACGACCTGCGTGCGCATCGGAACGACGGAGAGGATGAGCGTTTTTACTTTGTTTTCTGCCATATCGTCCTCCTTTTTCTTATGAAGCGCCGCCCGCATCCTTCCAAAAGCGGAATATGGGGCGCGCCGAGGGCCGCACGATGAAAATACGACCTTATCAATATATCACACGCTTTGCCGCTTTTCAAACAAAATGCGCATGTGTTTTCATGGAAGAAGAGGAAAGCCTTCCCTCACGCTTTCCCGTCTTTTCAAAAAGGGCGAGCCCCCCGCAAAAGGGAGCCCGCCCGCGCGTTTCCTGCCTTATTCGGCGGAAAAATCTTCTTTGCCTACGCCGCAGAGCGGGCAGGTGAAGTCGTCGGGGACATCCTTCCACAGGGTGCCGGGCGCGATGCCGTTATCGGGATCGCCCGTTTCCTCGTCGTAGACATAGCCGCAGACCGTGCAAACATACTTCATGATCGTAACTCCTTATAATTTTCTCCCGCAGCGCGGGGAAGTTTTCAAATTATTGCTTCTTCTTCCAGAAGAAGCCGACCGCCGTGACGATGAACCCCACCGCCGTCAGCACCGTGCCCACCGTGGTGAGCGTATTCCACCCGGCGTCCAGCGAGAATGCGATGCACCCCACCCCCGCAAACATGACGACGAGCCCGAAGATCATCAGATAGACCGACTTCATGCCTTCACGTCCCCGGCGATGAGATCGGCAAGCGCAAGAAGCTTTTCCCGCGTCTCTTCCTTGACGGAGGAGAGGATAGTCACCTTCTCGCCCAACTTTTTCATGTTCTTGAAGGAAGAAAGTTCCGCCTCGATCAGCGCGCCCGCCTGCGGCGCCCACGAGCCGTTCTCGACGACGGCATAGGCGCGGTTCTGGAAGGCGTGCGCCTTCAAATCGGACAAGAATTCCTCCATCTTCACGAAGATGCCGTTATTGTAGGTCGCCGAGGCGAAGACGATGTGCGAATAGCGGAACGCCTCGGAAACGAGGACGGAAGTATCGGTCATCGAAGCGTCGTACACCTTGACCTTGACGCCCTTTTGCGCTATACGGGAGGCGACGATCTCCGCCGCGTTCTGCGTGTGGCCGTAGATGCTGCCGTAGACGACGAGCACGCCCTTCTCTTCGGGCGTATAGCTGCTCCAGGTGAGGTACTTTTCCACGAACCGGCCGATGTTTTCCCGCCACAGCGGCCCGTGCAGAGGAAGAAGAACCTTGATGTCGAGCCCTGCCGCCTTTTTGAGGACGCTCTGCACCTGCACGCCGTATTTTCCGACGATGTTGATATAGTATCTTCTCGCGTCGTCCAAAAAGTCGTGCTCGAAGTCCACTTCATCCGCCCAAACGCTGCCGCCGAGCGCCCCGAACGTGCCGAAGGCGTCCGCCGAAAAGAGCGCGCCCGTTTTTAGATCAAAGCTCATCATGACTTCCGGCCAATGCACCATGGGCGCAAAGACGAATTTGAAGGTGTGCCTGCCCGTCGAAAGTTCGTCGCCTTCTTTGACGAGCAGCCTTTCGCCCGCGCAGCAGCCGTAGTTTTTGAGCATGCCGTCTATCTTCTGATTGCAGACAACGGTGGCTTCGGGATGGCGCAGGAGCACTTCGGAAAGCGTCGACGAATGGTCGGGCTCCATGTGATGGACGACGATATAGTCGAGCTTCCTGCCGCCCAAAACGTGCTCCACGTTTTCGAGGAACTGTTCGGAGACGGCATGATCGACGGTATCGAAGAGCGCCGTCTTCTCGTCGAGAAGGAGATAGGAATTGTAGGAAGCGCCGCGCGGGACGGGATAGACGTTCTCAAAGAGGGAGAGCCGCCGATCGCTCGCGCCGACGTAGAAAAGGTCTTCCAAAACAGCAACGGTATTGTGCATGATATCCTCCGCGGCGCAGCGCGCCGCAAAACATTCTTTTTCACTTATTATATACCATTTTGTCCGAAAAATCAAGCGGGCAGCGCGCAAAATCAAAAATCCCGCCCGCGGGGATAGCGGACGGGGAATGTTACTGCTGTTTGCCCTTGACTTTCATGATGCGCACGAGGGCGGCGCGCTCGTTCTCGCTCAGTTTTTCGCGGATGTAGGCGATGGTCTCTTCGAGCTGCGGGATCATGACGTATTCGAGCGCGTTGACGCGCCGCTTGTTGCGTTCGATCTCGTCTGCAAGCATGCGCACCGACTTTTCCACTTCCGCGAGCCGCAGAAGTTTGGGAAAGAGCGCCGTGACCATGCTCACCGAATAGTCCGCCTCGCTCGTGATCTCGAAAAAGGCATAGGGAAGCCCCGCGCCGCCGCTCTGGGAGAGGGCGATCCTGGGGACGTCGAGGCCCATCACGCTCGTAACGGAGCACTCCGCGCGCACCGAGGAAGCGGGCAGCGCGAACGCCGTTTCGGCGCGGTAGGCGGGCGTCACCGAACGCGCCACCTGGAACTGCCCCAAGATGCGCGCAAGCTCCCCTTCCACCTCGCGGCGGAGGGCAAGGTTCTCGCGCGCCATCACGGTGAAGCGGCGGATCATCTCGTCCGACTTATCCTTTAAGAGCTTGTGCCCGCGCACGGCGGTCGAAAGGCGCGCTTTGAGCTTTTTGAGCTCCATGCGCGTGGGGTTGACGTTGAGCCTTGCCATCTCACTCCTCCGCCTTGCCGTGCAGGTACTTTTCGATGTACTGCGTGCGGATGCGTTTGAGTTCGCTCTCGGGCAGGATGCGGAGGAGCTTCCAGCCGAGATCGAGCGTCTCTTCGATGGAGCGGTCGGTCTCGAAGCCCTGCCCCAGATACTCCTTTTCGAACGCCTCTGCAAACTTTGCATACAGCTTGTCCGTCTCGGTGAGAGCGGCTTCGCCCAGGATGGCCGAGAGTTCCTTGCTCTCCTTGCCGCGCGCATACGCCGCAAAGAGCTGGTTCAGCGTATCCGCGTGGTCTTCGCGCGTCTTGCCCGCGCCGATGCCCTTGTCTTTGAGGCGGGAAAGCGAAGGCAGCACGTCGATGGGCGGGTTGATGCCCTTCTTGTAAAGATCGCGCGAGAGGATGATCTGCCCCTCGGTGATGTAGCCCGTCAAATCGGGGATGGGGTGCGTCTTGTCGTCCTCGGGCATGGTGAGGATGGGGATCTGCGTAATGGAACCCTTGCACCCGCGGATGCGGCCCGCGCGCTCGTAGAGCGAGGCGAGGTCGGTGTAAAGATAGCCGGGGTACCCTCTGCGGCCGGGGACTTCGCGGCGGGCTGCCGACACTTCGCGGAGGGCCTCGGCGTAGTTGGTCATATCCGTCATGATGACGAGGACGTGCATCCCGCAGTCGAAGGCAAGATACTCCGCGCAGGTAAGGGCGAGGCGGGGCGTTGCGATACGCTCGACGGCGGGGTCGTTTGCAAGGTTGGTGAAGAGCACCGTGCGTTCGATGGCGCCCGTGCGGCGGAATTCTTCGGCAAAGTACTGCGACTCCTCGAAGGTGATGCCGATGGCAGCGAAGACGACGGCGAACTCGCTCTCACCCGAGCGCACTTTGGCCTGGCGGGCGATCTGCGCGGCGAGCTCTGCGTGGGGCAGGCCGCTCATGCTGAATACGGGCAGCTTCTGCCCGCGCACGAGGGTGTTGAGGCCGTCGATCGCGGAGATGCCCGTCTGGATGAACTCGTTGGGGTAGTCGCGCGCGGCGGGGTTGATGGGCTCACCGTTGATGTCCATCATCTTTTCGGGGAGCACGGGTTCTCCCCCGTCGCGGGGGTTGCCCATGCCGTCGAAGACGCGTCCGAGCATATCGCGCGAGACGGCGAGCTCCTGCGCGTGCCCCAAAAAGCGCGCGCGGCTCTCGGACATCTGCAAGCCCTGCGAATTTTCAAAGAGCTGCACGACGGCGCGGCTCTTATCGATCTCGAGCACCTTGCCGCGGCGGAGAGAGCCGTCCTTTCCCACGATCTCCACAAGTTCGTTGTAGGTGACCCCTTCGACGCCGTCGACGAGCATCAGAGGCCCGACGACTTCGCGGATGGTCTTGTATTCCTTAAACATCCTCTTCCCCTCCCTGTGCGACCGCCTTGAGTTCGGCGTTCATCTCGCTGAAAATTCCGTCGAAGGAAGCAAGCTCCTCTTCGGGAATGTACTTGGCTCTGCCGATCTTCTCGCGGCAGGGGCAGGCGAGGATGTCGGAAAAGTCGGCATAAGCGTCGACCGCCTCGCCCGCCAGGCGGTTGTATTCGTAGATGAGGCGCAGCATCAGGAGCTGCTTTTTCATGGAGGTGAAGGTATCCACCTCGTGGAAGGCGTTCTGGTGGAGATAGTCCTCGCGGATCATCTTGGCGGTCTCCATCGTGAGGCGGTCGCGCGCGGAGAGCGCGTCCATGCCCACGAGGCGCACGATCTCGTCGAGGGCGGCTTCTTCCTGCAAGGTCGTCATCACAAACTGGCGGTATTTGAGGAAATCTCTCCCCACCTCTTCGTCGTACCACTCCTTCATCTTGTCGGCATAGAGCGAATAGCTCACGAGCCAGTCGATGGCGGGGAAATGGCGCTTGTAGGCAAGAGAAGCGGAGAGCCCCCAGAATACCTTGACGATGCGAAGCGTCGCCTGCGAGACGGGTTCGCTCAGGTCGCCGCCGGGAGGCGAGACGGCGCCGATCGCCGTAACGGAGCCAGAGCGTCCGTCGCGGCCCAGCGTCTTGACGATGCCCGCGCGCTCGTAAAATTCTGCAAGGCGGCTCGCAAGATAGGCGGGATAGCCTTCGTCGCCCGGCATCTCTTCGAGGCGGCCGCTCATCTCGCGCAGAGCTTCCGCCCAGCGGGAGGTGGAATCTGCCATGATCGCGACGTTGTAGCCCATGTCGCGGAAATATTCTGCAATGGTGATGCCCGTATAGATGGACGCCTCGCGCGCCGCCACGGGCATATCGGAGGTGTTCGCGATGAGCACGGTGCGCTTCATCAGCGGTTCGCCCGTCTTAGGGTCTTTGAGTTCGGGGAATTCGTTGAGGACGTCCGTCATCTCGTTGCCGCGTTCGCCGCAGCCGACGTAGACGATGATATCCGCCTCCGCCCACTTGGCGAGCTGGTGCTGGACGACCGTCTTGCCGCTGCCGAAGGGCCCGGGGACTGCCGCCACGCCGCCGCGGGCGATGGGAAAGAGGGTGTCGATGACGCGCTGGCCCGTGATCATGGGCTGCGTGGGAGAAAGCTTCTCGCGGTACGGCCTCCCTTTGCGGACGGGCCACTTGCGGAGCATACACACCTTCTCCTCCCCCGTCTCGTTGCGGAGGACGCACACCGTATCGGTGACGGTGAATTCGCCCTCTTCGATGGAAGTCACTTTGCCGTGCATGCCGTTTGGCACGAGGATGCGGTGAGAGACGATCTCCGTCTCCTGCACGGTGCCGAGGATATCGCCCTCTTCGACGACGTCGCCCGCCTTGACGGCAGGGACGAAGTGCCATTTGCGCTCTCTGTCGAGGCTGTTGACGGAGACGCCGCGCGAAATGCGGTTGCCGCTCTTGAAAAAGAGCGTTGTAAGCGGGCGCTGGATGCCGTCGAAAATGCCCGTCAGAAGCCCCGGTCCGAGCTCCGCCGAAAGCGGTTCGCCCGTCGAGACGACTTCTTCCCCGGGACCTAAGCCGCTCGTCTCCTCATACACCTGCACGGACGCCCTGTCGCCGCGCATTTCGATGATCTCGCCGATGAGGCCGAGTTTGGAAACGCGGACGACGTCGTACATCTTGGCGTCCGCCATGCCCTCTGCGATGATGAGGGGGCCCGAAACCTTTACCGTTTTACCTATACTGCTCATTGATGAGTCTCCTCAGATGATCCCCGCGGCGCGACGCCCAAAAAGATGTCGATGCCGAGCGCGCGCTCCGCTGCGCCCCTTACGAGCTCTTCGCCCAAGCCCGCGCCGCCCTTCCCCGAAGGGATGGGAAGCACGACGGGATAGGGCGTCTCGTCGAACCGCTTCAAAAAATCAGCGAGCGGGCGCGCCAGCTCCTCGGTGAGAAAGATCACCTCGTAGTCCTTCGCGATCTTGCGGAGGATATCGCGCGCCTTCTTCTCGTTTTCGGCAGCGAACGCCGAAACGCCTGCCGCCTGGAATACCATGATGCTGTCGCCGTCGCCGACGATCGCCATTTTACCGGTCATATGACCTCCCGATCGAATGCGGCTTTCCGCCGCCTTGTTCAGCCGTCTCTATCTGTTATAAGCCGCCCGCGTTTACCGTACGGAAAGCAGATACGAGGAAGACGCGTCCGCAGCCGAACGATGCCGCGGTCCGACAAAGTATTGCGACGTATATGCTTTTCGCGCTCAAAAAATCTTATAAAATACCGCGCAGGCGGGATTTGATCTCCGCCGCAGGCATCCCCGCCAGAAGGCACACAAGAAGGATGCGCACGTCGGCGTTTTCCGCACGGCGGCGGATGACGTAGAGCAGGAAGGGATCGCGCCCCTCTTTGCTGTAACGCGCATGGCGGTAGAAGTCCGTTTCGAGATCGTCCGCCGCCTTTTCCGCCTCCGAGAAGGGCTTTTTTGCCCGTTTTGCGGCAAAGCACAGCTTTGCGAGCGCTTCGTACGGGGTGCCGTTCAGCGTGCGCTCCCCCTTTTCGGGGTCGGAAGAGAACAGGCCCGCAAGCTTTTCCTTTCTGAGCGTGCCGCCCGTCACGAACACCGCCTCCGCCCCCTCTCTGTCCGCGGCGCGGAGATAGGATAGAATGTTCTCCGTATCCGCTTTGAGGGCGATGAGCTTCTTCAAGGAGCGGTTTTTCGTGCAGGAAGCTGCAAGATGCGCAAAGAGCGCGCGTTCGAAGAGGACGCCGAGCTGAACGCCCGCCCCCTCCTTGTTCTCGTCGAGAAGCGCTTTGCCCTCTTCGAGCGCCTTTTTAAGCTCCCCCGAAAGGGGCGAAAAGTCGCCCGCCTCGATGCAGGAAGCGATGCGCTCCGCAGGCACGAGCCCGTCGGGCGCGAGCAGCCCCGTTGCGTCCTTCCCCAACGCGTGCGCCTTCAGAAGCGCCTTGCCGTTGTGGAAATCGCGCGGAGCGAGGAAATATTCGAGCTCTGCCTCAGAGGGCGCGTAAGTGCGGATGAATTCGTCGAGATCGCGCTCTTCCGCCGAGATCATCGCCTCGAACTCGTACACCGAGGAAGCAGCGTTGAAGCCGTAACCCGCCTCCGTGAGGGCGCGGAAGACGTCCTCCGCGCTCATTTCCGCGAAGCGGGTGAGGCGCTCCCCGAAGAGGCGCTTCTCTTTGACGGCGATGACGCCGTTTGTGAAACCGCTGTCCATCATATCACTTTTTGCCGGGGAAAAGCATCCCCGCAAGCTCTGCCTGGTGCGCCTCTTTGTCCGCCGCCAAGAGCGAGGAAAGGGAGAGGTCGCGGTCGCACGCGCTGTTGCGCAGGATGACCCCGCCCGAAATTTTGGCGCCCTCTTCCGAAACGGTCAGCGCCTTTTCGCGCACGACGGGGAGCTTTTTGACGCCCGCAAGGAAGGGATAGCCCTCCGCAAGCACGACTTCATCCCCCTTCTCCGCATAGCGTTCGAGAAGGGAGGAAACGAGCGCGAGCGAGGCGCCCTCTTCGAGCTTGGAGAGCCTGTCCTCCGCGCGGCCGTACACGACGTCGATGACGCGGCGCTTTCCCGAGAGGGCGATCTTCTGCGCGTCCAGCCGCGCCGCCGCGCGCCTGCCTTCGAGCAGGGCGAGCCGCTTTTTCTCGCACTCTTTCTGCGCCTTTTCCCGCTCTCTTGCCGCGGCGTCCTCCGCGTTCTTGCGGATGCTCTCCGCGCGGGATGCCGCCTCTTCGAGCATTGCAGAAGCTTCCGCTTCGGCGTCGCTCAGAATGCGGCCGATGATGTCCTGTTTCCCCATACCGAACCCCCGAACGACTTACGCAATGAAGGGAGCGACGAGGATGATGGAGATGATAAGGCCGAGGATGGCGTAGAACTCGATCATCGCGGGATAGATGATGAGCTTGCCCGAAAGGGGCTCCTGCTTGCCGACCGCGTAGATACAGTTGGCGGACGCCTTGCCCTGATAGATGCCCGAAACGAGGCCCGCGATCGCCATGGGCAGCACGGCGCCGAGGAGCGCCCAGCCTTCGACGGTACCCATCGCAGTGTCGCCGAGGGCGCCCGATGCGATGATGCCGATGATGAAGCCGTAGATACCCTGCGTCGCGGGAAGGAGCACGAGGACGAGCACCTTACCGAAGAGCTTGGGGTTCTCGCTCAGAACGCCCGCAGCCGCCGCGCTCGACTTGAAAAGACCGATGCACGAGCCGATGCCGCACAGGAAGACGCACATTGCAACGCCGATCATGGCGATCGCATAGCCATAGGGCGTTGCCGCCACCGTTTCCGCCACAGTATTAGGATCCATAGAAAAACCTCCAAATTGTTTCCCGTTTATGTTTTTTCAGGCGAATCCGCCTTTTTGCCGTTGTTTTGCTTTTACGCCCGCGCGGGAGCCGCCGCGCCGCTCTTTTTTTCGCGCTTCTCCGCCGCATAGGGCTTCACGAAGACGTGCTCATGCTTGCTGCCGAGCGGCACGAAGAGTTCGCCCTCGCCTTCGTAGAACCTGCCGTAAAACTCCACATACTGCAGTCTCGCGTCGTGGATATACGCACCGAGAAGGCCGATCGCCAGGTTGAAGACATGGCCGACGAGCATCAGAAGGACGCCGAGCACCGCGAGCACGCCGCCGCCCGTGATAAAGCCGACCGCGTACTGCGAGACGATCTGCGCGATGACCGCGCCCGAGAGCATGAGCCCGTAGAGGCGCGCATAGCTCAAAATATCCGACATATAGTTGATGATGCCGTACAGCGTGCCGAAGCCCTTCGAAAGCTTGCCGAAGAATTTTTCGTGCCTGCCCGCCGCGATCATGGCGATGACGAGCGTGACGCCCGCCGTGATACCGCCCACCGTCACGAGGATCGGGATGTTCCATTCCTCGACAAGACCCGCGATGGCGAGCCCCGCGCCGAGAGAGAAAACCGCCCAGACGACGCCGTCGAGGATGCCGTCCAAAACTTCTCCCCTCCTCCAGCACTGCACCGCCTTGCAGACATAACCCGCAAGCAGCTGCACGATGCCGAGGAGCATCGCAATGACGAGCACGGCGGGGATGCCGATGCCCGCGAACGTCCACATATCGCTCTGCGCGTTGGGGAGCAGAGTCGGGATGGGCAACGTGATGCCGAAGAGCGAGTTGAAAAGGAACCCCCAGATGACGGCGAAGATGCCGCCGATCGCAAACACGCCCGCAAGCGCGCCGAGGCCGCCCTTTCTGCCCCTGTTCTTGAATTTGAGCCAGCCGCCGCCCAGCATCATGAGGAGCCCGTAGCCGATATCCGCCATGATGAAGCCCATGAACACGCTGTAAAAGACCGCCATCACGGTGTTGGGGTCCATTTCGCGCGCGTTGGGCACCGAATAGGTGTTGGTGAGCGATTCGAAGTCGGAGATCACCGCATTGTTTTTGCAGAGAGTGGGCACTTCCTCGTCTTCCGCGGGCTCGGAAAATTCGAGATACACCGTCCCCGCCGAGGAAAGTTCGCGCCTTACGGTCTCTTCCGCGTCTTCGGGCACGAACGCTTCCAAAAGGAAAGTACGCTCGGTGCCGCGCAGCTTTTCGTCAAGGGCTGCCTTTTCCGCCTCGTAGCCGATATAATCGCAGTAAATTTTGAGGGCGCGCGTCTCGCTGCCGAGCTCTGCCGTCTCCTGTTCGAGAGAATCGAGCTCGTTTGCAAGCTCCTCGCACTCCCCTTTCAGGCGGGCATAGAGCGCGCTCCCCGTCTCTTCGCCCTCAAAGGGGCAGGGGACAAACCCGGTGCCCGAAAGCAGCGCCTCCCCTTCCTCCGCGCACGACTTGTGAAAGACGAGAAGGACGAGCACTTCGTCGTCCTCTTTTGCAAGCTCCTTCCCCCCCGCAAGGGCGGGAAGGTTTTCGCGGATATTCTCCCATGCGTTGAAGGGCAGCGTGCCGAAGAAGACGCGCGTGTGCGCCGTGCCGCGGTAAGAGCTGAGCGGCTCTTCGACCATCCGATAGACGGCTGCCGTATGCAGGGTGCGCTCCGTCTTCTGAAGAAGGGCGCGCTTTTCCGCCTTTTGGTCGGTGAGGGCGTTGACGCGCGCGATGAGCCCGTCCATGCGCGCGCGGTCGTTTGCCGCCGCCATGAACTCCTCGTAGCCCACCTCGAAGCCGTCCTTTTCGGGGCGCGCCGTCCCCTTATGCTCCTTCCCGTACGCGTTGACCGCCTGCGTGAGGCGCTCCAGCGCGTCCTCCAAAGAGGCGTGATAGGCGGAAAGGGTGCCGTCTGCGGGCGGGAGAGGGGCAGAATGCTCCTCCTCGCGGTGCAGTTTGACCTCGACGGCGCCCGTGCGCTGCAGGGCGTTGAGCACGGCGTCCTTTTCGTACGCCATGCCGACGAGGTTGAGTTTTTTCATCTTAGCGATCACTTAAGATCCTCCCCGCGATCCTGCCGACGGCGGCATCGGTGTTTTCGAGCAGCCTGCTCGTCACCGCTTCCGCCTCCCTGCGGGCGGCGGCAACGGCGGCATCATATTCGGCGGACGCCTCCGCCCCCGCGCGCTTTGCCTGTTCGTCGCGATAGGCTTTGAGCTCCTCTTCCGTCCGTTCGGAAAGGGCGCGCGCCTCGCGTTCGGCGTCGGCGACGAGCTCCTGCGCTCTTTTTTGCGCTTCGGCTTTGATGCGCGCGGCCTCTTCTTCCGCCGCCGCGATATCTCTGATGATCTCTTCCATAAGCTTCTCCGCCGCGCCCTCGGGCATGGCTTCGCCCAAAGGACATTTTTTCTTATCTTGTCTATTATATCACGGCTTTATGACATATGTCAACAAATTGACGGAAATTGCCCTTCGCGGAAAAATACCCGTCCGCCCATGAGAAGGCGCCGAAAATAGGCGACGCGGCATGCAAAAAGGCTCCCCCGAGGAAGGAGAGCCTTGCTTTTTTTGTTATTTCCGCTGCAGCAGCACGAGCGTTTCAACGTTATGTTCTGATTTCAAAAAAACCTCCCTCACTTCTTTCCCGTCTTTAT
>ERZ1643249.2511-NODE-2511-length-17024-cov-23.037657_pt1 | contig 17024 bp, 14 predicted proteins | sample MGYA00579263_ERZ1643249 | MGnify/ENA primary metagenome ERZ1643249 (study PRJEB29033, sample SAMEA4952264) | chicken gut metagenome | biome: Broiler Chicken; feature: Gastrointestinal Tract; material: Caecum | place: Ireland | collected 2018 | study: Broiler...
GCCTGTGCATGGGGGCGGTCACCCTCACACTCGGCCGGGCGTTCGGCAACCTGCTCCCCGCGCTGTTCGTCAGCGCGGTGGGGTATTGTTTGCCCGCGCTGTTGAGCCTTTCGGGCATGGAGGGCGGCATCGAGTGGCTGGGCTTCTGGCCGCTCTTCCACGCCGCCGCCCTGCTGACGACCCAGGGCTACGGCGGGGCCGAAGGCTTGCCCTATAACTACGGCTGGATCGCGGTTTTGCTGCTGGCGGTGGCGCTGCTCGCGGCCGGCGCGCTGGGCGGATACCTGCGGGACCGGTACGAGGCGCGCGGCTTCACAGTTTAGCAAAATAAAGTTCCCACTTCCTTCAAACTTCCTTTATATGGTTTTTATAATTGGGGAATATACTAATCTCATCAACCAAAGAGGTTCGCGGGAACACCCGCCGACCTTTCCCACCGCCTAAGGCCATGCCAGGGCAGATGCCCGGCCGAACGCGGACAAACAACAAGGCTTCGTGCCATGACATAGATGCAAACCGCCGCGAGGCAGGCCGCGAATCACCCGATTCGCCCCTGCGCCCGCGGCCTTTTGCATTGTAAGGGGCCGCCCGCCAACGGACGGCGCAGCGTGTCGAGAACTCGACACGCTGCAAAAGGGGCAACAGCCGCGCACGGCTTCGCCTAACGCGTCTATTTCCCCTTTTGGAAACCCCTTCGACAAAATTTTACGGCAAATCGCGCACTCGGAGCAAAGCTCCTCGCACACAATTTGCCGCAAAATTTCCCTGTCGGTGTCTCCGTCGTCGGCGCATGTCCGCCGACGGAGACGGATTTTGACTTTTTTGACAGTCTGGGCCGCCCGCCAACGGGCGGCGGAAATACGCCAGAAAGATTATTTAGAGATGTATATTACTTTTTACCCATCATTTGTTATAATAAGGAAGATACAAACCATACACAGGCGTTCCGTTTCAGGCGGCATCCCTGTAACGCTTACTGCGAGGTGAAAAGGATGAAGAAGAAGGATCGGCAGGCGGGCCGACACACCCGGCGACGCCGGGTACAGGATGGCCGGTATTCCAGCCGGCGCACATACCCCGTGAGGGTATCGCACGTTAGAGCGCCTGGCTTTTGCGGCGGGATACCGGCGGGCATGCACAACCCCTGACCGGCAGGAGCAGGCATATGCTTTGGATGTACATCGCGATGCTGGAAACAGCAGAGCAAAAGGAAAAAATCACCTATATTTATGAAAACTACGCAGACCTGATGTATTGTGAAGCCCTCAAGGTGGTGGGGGAGCATTACCTGGCCGAAGATGTCGTGCACGAAACCTTCCTGCACCTGATACGCATTCTGGATGATGTGGAAGTGGCGGATACCAAAAAGCTGAAGCGGTTCCTGACGATTATCACCCACAGCAAAGGGGTGGATATTGTGCGGAAGCTGAACAGGATGAAGCCGGCGCGCGATGAAGAGCTGCTGAACTGGTCAACCCCGACCCGGCAGGAACCGGAGGAAGTTGTGCTGCATGCCATTGAGTTTGAAGCGCTGGTTTCCTTTGTGAGCCGGATGGACGACAAATACAAAGCGCCGCTGAACCTGCGCCGGATGGGATACTCTATCCAGGAAATTGCGCGGATTCTGGAAATTACGCCGCAGAATGTCAAAGTGCGGCTGTACCGGGCCCGGCAGATGATTTTGAGAGAATTGGAGACCGATGATGAACCAGCAGGACGGTAATGAGATCCGCATGTCTGCGGATGCCTTGATCGCGCTGGTGATGGCCGAAGCCGAGGCGCGGGAAATGGCGGCGATGCCCGGGCCGGAAGCGATGGGCGCGGCGTTTCAGCCATCGCAGCGGTTTGAGAAAAAGATGAGGCGGCTGCTGCGGCAGGCCCGGTGGAAAAAGCAAAAGCGGGAAGCGCTGCGTGCGGCCAGGCGGATGTTTGTGGTGGTTACAACGGTGGTGACGGTTTTCACCTGTATGCTGATGCCGGCCCGCGCCGTCCGCGAAGCAGTGGTTTCCACCGTCATGAACTGGCGGGAACAGTTTGTGGAGGTGGTGTTTGAGCATGAGGAGGATGCCCAAGAAGCAGTATTGAACAAAGTTGAGCTGACTTATTTGCCAGATGGATTTTCATTGTCAGAACCAATTAGCGTGACAGATTCTCGCTTTTGGGCAAGGTATCACTCGTCTACCGGAAATTGGATTGTGATTCGCATTTTGCCAATACAAGATGAACAATCGACTGTATTGGATGATGAGTTCACCAGTTATTACCAGATTTCTTTCGATCAAATTAATGCTGTTTGGGGAAACACGAGAAATGGAATCAATTCTTTAATGTGGAATGACAGCGGTTTATCATTTCATATTAGTTCTAGCTGTGAGCTTTCGGAGATTATTAATGTTTCAAAGGGAATCAGTGTCAATACATCTGCTAATACTATGTGACTGATAACATAATTAGTTTGATGTTTTTGTAACCATTTAGGGCTTTTGTACGAATATACTATATGAGGTTTCCACATATGGAGGTGTACTCAAAATGAAAAAGTTTTTGCGAAGTATCCTAGTTGTTGCCCTTTTGTTAGGGGTTATCACTACCACGGCATTTGCAATTGTCCCTCGATGGAATAATGTTGTGTCAATCAGCCCGAGTATGTCTGCGTCTGACGGAAGTTATACGAGTGCAATCATTGGAATGAATGGCACCACCAAAATTGAGTGCACGCTGACGCTTTACGAAAAAGGCTTTTGGGGAAATTACACCCAGGTTGATCAGGTGCGCAATACTTATTTTGGACAGATGCATGAGTTTATTGGGCACTACGACATCAAATCCGGTACGACCTACAAGCTGAACACCACTGCCACCGTAACCTGCAACGGCGTAACAGAAACCGTTACCTACGATTTCGAAAAACGCTGCTAACTTCATCTGAATCCAAAACCAACACGGGAACCTCTGCCCCAGCCGCGCCGGCTCTGCCGGCGCGGCTGTCATTTTTGCGCCCGCCGAAAAAACGCCTCCCCGGTACAGACCTGGGGAGGCGCTTTTTTGCGGTACGGCGTTACCACTCGGCAATCAGCGGGCGGGGGATGTACCACCATTTTTCAAAGTCAAGCTGGCGGCGGCTGGCTATAATATTGAGGTCGGTCGGGTGGGGCCAGCGCGTCCAGGCTTTGTAAGCGGCAAGAATCCTGTCAAACAGCGCATCGTCAAAGGTTTCGCAGAAAGCGCGGCACATCGGCACGAAGTTTTCCGGCTTGTCGGGCGCCATCTCCACATATTGCTCAAGCCGGCGGTTGCAGGGGAACAGGATTTCGTTTTCCTGCAGGATGAGCCGGTACAGGCAGTAGACCATCTCGCTTGCCATGCGGATTTTCATATAATGTTCGACCCGCAGCGTTTTCCAGTAATAACCGTAACAAAGCATGAGATCCGAATAGAACGAAAGCATCTTCTCCGCCTTTTCGGATTGCTGGAATTCGGCAATCCGGGCAATGAGCGGCGCAATTTCCGGATCGTCCGAAAACAGCACCTGCGCTTTATAAAAGGAAGAGCGGGTCGGTTCGCTGCCCTTTTCCGCCGCAAGGCGCAGAAAGTCCTTGGTGATGTATTTGACATCAAAATAGCCTTCGGGGTAGGTGCACTGGCCGGTGATCATCTCGGTGCTTGTGCTGGTCGCCACCCGGCGGTCAAATTCCTCCTGCGAGACAACCGCCATGCCGTCCAGGTCGGAATCCGGCCGCTCAATCCCTTTGGCGACCGAACCGCCGAAGATCAGCGCGATCACGCCGGGCTGGCGGCGGTAATGTTCCGCCATGATGCGCAGCGATTCCTTGTGGTGCTCGTACATGGGAAAACCTCCTGCTGTTGCGTTTTTCCCAGTATAGCAAGGGGGCCGGGCTGCGTCAAGGGGTCACAGCGCGCCGTCAAAATACTCCTGCGCAACGGTTGCCAGCAGCTCGGCGGTGCCGGTCACCCCAAACAGGCTGCTGTCTACCTGCAGGTGGGTGTATTCCGGGTCGCTGGGCAGGCGCCGGGCATACTTTTTGCAGTAGCGGTCCCGCGCGCGGTCCACCCGCTCAATCATCCGCTTGGCTTCGGTGGGGGACATATCCAGCGTATTGACGCAGTTCAGGTACCGCTTGGCCTTTGGCGCATAGATAAAGACCCGCAGGCAGTTTTGGTTTTGCAGGATGGAATCGGCACAGCGCCCGACAAAAATTGCGGAGCCTCTGGCCGCCAGCCGCTGGATGATCTGGGTCTGGGTATCAAAGATCTGCTGCTGGGTTTCGGCGCTGCCGGCGCCAAGCGGGAAGGCCATGTGCCCAAACCGGGTGTGGATGGCTTCCTCCTGCTCGCTGGCCTGGGCCAGCGGGATGCCCAGCTGTTTGGCGGTTTCCTCCACAATGTCGCGGTCATAGTATTCGATGCCGAGCATTTCGGCCAGTTTGACGGCGATCGGCCGGCCCAGGCTGCCGAACTGCCGGTTGATGGTGATGTAGCAGTTTGCCATTGCAAATCCCCCTTTTGTCTGGTTCAGGTTGCGCGCTTCGGCAGCGCATCAAGCACTTCTGCCAGCGCTTGCAGGAAGGCGGCGTTCTCTGCCGGCGTGCCGACGGTCACCCGGTTGAACCGGGCGTTCGGGGTGCCGATCAGGATGCGGCGCCCGGCCAGCGCGCCGGACACGGCCGCGGCGTCGCGCCCGGTGTCAAAATACAGGAAGTTGGCCGCGGGTTCGGCCACCGTGCAGCCCAGTGCGCGCAGCCCGCTGTACAGCCGCTGCCGCTCGATTGTGTTGGCGGCCCGGACCTTTTCCACATAGGCCTGGTCATCCAGCGCAACGGTGGCGGCCAGCGTGGCGATGCGGCTGACGTTCCAGGCCTGGCAGGCTTTCATGAGTTGGTCAATCAGGGCCGGGTCGGCCACGGCATAGCCGATCCGCAGCCCGGCCAGGCCGTATATTTTTGAAAAGGTCCGCAGCACGATCAGCGGTTTGCCGTACCCCTGCTGTACAAGCCGGATCAGGCTGTAATGCCCGGGCGTATCGACATATTCAAAGTACGCTTCATCGACAACGGCCAGCACATGGTCGGGCAGGCTCCGCACAAAGGCTTCGACTTCGGCTGCCGGCAGGCAGGTGCCGGTTGGGTTGTTCGGGTTGACCAGGATTACCATCTTGGTTTTGTCGGTTACGGCGGCGCGCAGCGCGGCAAGGTCAAACCGGTAGTCGGCGGTCAGCGGCACCTCCACCCGCACGCCGCCGTTGTCGCTGACCATATCGGGGAACGCTTCATAGGTCGGCGAACAGTACAGGACCTCATCGCCATAGTTGATAAAAACCTCGCCCAGCATATCGATCACCGCGCTGGACCCCGCGCCGATCAGGATATGGTCGGCGGTCAGCCCGTGGAGATCGGCGACCTTTTTGCGGATGTCGTATGCATAAAAATCCTGGTACATCGAATTGTCGGCCACGCTGGCCCGCAGCGCCTGCTGCACGGTATCCGACATGCCGTAGGCGTTTTCATTGAGGTTCATGCGGACCATGTCCCGCGGGGTGGAAGTTTTCTGCCGGGCGCTGCGTTTGCTGGCCGGTTTTTCCCGGATGCTCCGGCGCAGAAGAGTTTCTACTTGCATCATATTCCCTCTTTTCTGGTTGTGTTGGGGGCGGGGGCCCCCGGCTGTACAATTGCCGAGCAGGCTTCGCCGCGCAGGTAATGCGCAAAGTTATCGACCGCCATCTCAATCGCCCGCAGCCGGGAAGCCCGGGTCAGCCAGGCAATGTGGCCGGTCACGGTCAGGTTGGGCGCCTGCAGCAGCGGGGTGCCGTGGCGGGGCGGCTCCTCGGTCAGCACGTCAAGCCCGGCGGCCCGCAGCTTGCCGGTGCGCAGCGCTGCGGCCAGCGCCGCCTCCTCAACAAGCGCGCCGCGCGCGGTGTTGATCAGGATCGCGCCATCCTTCATTTTGGCGAACGCCGCCGCATTCAGGATGTGTTCGGTTTCCGGTGTGTGCGGCAGGTGCAGCGAGACAATGTCGCTCAGGGCGAGCAGTTCGTCCAGGCTTTCCACCTGGGTGATGAAATCGTACCGCGGGTCCTGTTTGCGGTGGGCGCTGAAGCCCAGCACCCGCACCCCGAAGCCGGCAACCATCCTGGCAAAGGCAAAGCCGATTTCACCCAGGCCGACCACCCCGACCGTCTTGCCGTACAATTCCAGCTGCGGCACAACGGCCTTGCAGAATTCGCCGGCGTTGGCGGGGTCCTCCCAGTCAAAGACGCGCAGCCGCGCGTTTTGCACCGAAATATGGTGGCAAACCTCCATCAGCAGTGCAAAAGCGTACTCGGCAATGGTTTGGGCGCCGTACACCGTGTTGGTCACGGTCAGGCCGTGGGCGCGGGCCAGGCCGGTATCAAAGGGTTCCCACCCATGGCCAAGCGTTGCGATGTAGCGCAGCCTGGGGTGGCGTGCAAGGAAATCGGCGTTTATAAGGTCCGGCCCGATCCAAACGCCGAACAGTGCGTCGGCGTCGGCGGCCAGCGCCCCGATTTCGGCCGCAGAAGGATAGGCGGGCGGCGTCAGGATCGTCACTTCATCCACCCCGGGCAGCGCGGCGAGCGCCTGCCAGCGGGCGGTCAGCTCCTGCGGGGTGAGGTCGGGCTGGGCGATGGGTTCCTGAATGACAACGGCTTTCATAGCAGCACACGGCTCCTTTCGGTTGGGATGACGGCCGGGGCTTTGCGGGCAAGCGCGCGGCTATACCGCCAGAACATCCACCCCGCCGCAAAATTCAGCAAAAGCTGGGTGACCACGGCGGTCAGCCAGATGCCTTCCAGCCCCAGCAGCCGCGGCAGCACAAGCAGGGCCGCGGGGGTCAGCACAAGCGGGTCAAAGTAGATCATGAACAGCGCATAGCGGGTCTTGCCAACCGCGAAGAAGAAACCGTTGGTCACCCGCACCAGCCCGGTGAAAAGCAGCTGCCATGCCGTCACCCGCACCGCATGCACGCTGAGTTCGGCGGCCTGGCCGCTGTACCCGTACAGCGCGGGGTAAAAGCCGGCGGTTGCCATTGTGAAGGCAAACAGCGCCGCGCTGACGGCGACCGCCGTGCCGATGCCTTTGTTGCGCAGCCGGCGCAGGGCGTTCCAGTCGCCGGCGCCGTTTGCATAGCTGGCCAGCGGCTGGATGCCGTCGGCCACGCCGATCAGCAGGATGCGGTAACTGCCGACCGTTGCGGTGATCAGCGCATAGGCGCTGACCGCCAGGTCGCTGCCGGTGCGCAGGCAGGCAATGTTGTGGTAAAGGATCAAAAGCGAAGGCGTCAGCGAGATGCCGAACGGCGACAGCGCGTTGCGCAGCATCCGGGGCCAAAGCCGGAAATTCGGCCGCAGCTGGGCCGGGCGCAGCGGGTTGCACCGGTCGGTGAGGAGCACGGCCAGGCCGGCCAGGACCGTGAAAAGCTGGGCACAGACCGAAGCGGCCGCGGCGCCTGCCACCCCCCAGTGCAGCAGGGCAAGGAAACAGAAATCCAGCGCAAGGTTTGCAACCAGCCCGCCGACCATGATGCCCATGGCGGTGACGGCGTGGTTGTCGTTGCGCAGGAGCGGGGACAGCCCGCAGGAAACCACCTGTACCACCCCGCCGGCCAGCATGATGCGGCCATAGGTCAGCGCATAGCGGAACAGTTCGCCCTCGGCGCCCATCAGGCGCAGCAGCGGTTGGAGCAGCGCCAGCGCCACGGCGGTGCACAGCACCCCTGCCGCCAGCAATGCCAGCAGTACGTTGCCGCGCACCCGGTTCGACACCGCGCGGTGCCCCGCGCCCTGCTGGGTGGCCATGATAACCGCGCCGCCGCAGCCCACCCCGGCGCCGACCGCCGTGATGACCGCAATGATCGGCCAGGTTACATTGATGGCGGCCAGCGCCGTGCCGCCGACAAAGTTGCTGACAAACAGCCCGTCTACCAGAGAGTAGGCGCTCTGCAAAAACATGGTCACCATTGAGGAGAGCACATACCGCCCAAACAGCCGGTCAATCCCGTCCGGCGCGCTGCGCGGGTGGGGCAGCGTGACCCGGCTCATACGACGAGCGAGGCCGGCTGCGCGGCAACGGCCTGCTCCATCAGGGCATTGCGCTCCTCCTGGCTCAGTTCGGCCAGGATCGCATTGATCTGCTCCACCAGTTCGGTATCGCCTTTCTGGCAGGCGATGCCAAGGTCGGTTTCCTCATTGCTGACCTGGAAGCCCTCGCCGTCGGCAAACTGGACGATCTGCAGCGTCGGGTTGGTGGTCAGCAGCGACATGGCCGAAGGATTGTCACAGGCAAAGCCGTCGATTGTGCCGGCGTTGACCGCGGCCACCATCGAAGCGAAGTTCTCCAGCGCCGCGCCCTTGGTCGCCCCGGTCACCTGATCCAGCACGTCGTACCAGACTGTGTTCATTGACGAGGTCAGGGTTGCGCCGGCCAGATCTTCGAGGCTCTGGGCCGAAGCGTAGGGGCTGTCCTGGCTGACAACCAGCACAATATCGGCGTTGTAATACGGGTCGGAAAAATCAACGCTCTGGGCGCGCTCACTTGTGATGCTCATGCCGGCGATTGCGCAGTCCACCATATCCGAGGAGATGGAAAGGATCAGCCCGTCCCAGTCAACCTGGGTGATCGAAAGTTCCATGCCGAGCTCTTCGGCAATATGTTTGGCGATCAGCACGTCGTAGCCGTTCATATAAGAACCGTTGGTTGTGAGCACCGCGCCGTTGGAATCATCCTCCTGCAGCCAGTCAAACGGGGCGTAATCGGCGGACATGGCCACCCGCAGCACGTTGTCGGAATCGGCGCCGGCGGTTTCGGCCGAAGCCGAAGCGCCGCTCTGGGCGCTGCAGCCCCCCAGCATGGTAACAGACGTTGCGGCCGCCAGCAGGCCGGCCAGGGTCTTGTTCAGGCGTTTCATAGGGATCTCTCCTTTTTTGGTGTGCGGCGCAGCGTTCAGCTGGCCATGAAGCGTGTCAGGAACAGTTTTGTGCGTTCCTGGGTCGGTGCGTTGAACAGCTGTGCGGGCGGGCCTTCCTCCACCACATAGCCGTGGTCCATGAAGATCGTCCGGGTGGAAACATCCCGCGCAAAAGCCATTTCATGGGTGACGATGATCATGGTCAGCCCCTCCTGCGCAAGCGCCCGCATGACCTGCAGCACCTCGCCGACCATCTCAGGGTCAAGGGCTGAGGTTGGTTCGTCAAACAGGATCGCTTCAGGCTCCATGGCAAGCGCCCGCGCGATCGCCACCCGCTGCTTCATCCCGCCGGAAAGCTGGTGCGGCTTGGCCTTGATGTAGGGCGCCATGCCGACTTTGGCCAGGTAACGCAGTGAAATCTCCCGCGCTTCCTCCGCGGGCAGGTGTTTGACAAGCCGTGCGCCGGCCATGCAGTTTTCCAGCACCGTCATATTGTTGAAAAGGTTGAAGCTCTGGAACACCATGCCGACCTTGGCCCTGAACGCGTTGAGCGCGGCGGCGCCGTGGGGAACGGCTTCGCCATGGTAGAGCACATCGCCCGAAGTGGGCGTTTCAAGCCGGTTGATGCAGCGCAGCAGGGTGGACTTGCCCGACCCCGAAGCCCCGATGACCGTGACGACATCCCCGGCATGTACATCAAACGAGATGTCTTCCAGCACCAGATGGTCGCCAAAGCGTTTTTTCAGGTTGCGCACCCCGATGACAGGGGTTGCCGTGTGTGTTTGTGCGGACATTTCCTTCACCTCTCATTTGGTTGGGCCAGTGATTCGGGCGAAAGCACTTCATAGCTGCTGCTGCCGGCCAGCCCGTTTTCCAGCAGGCGCAGCAGGAAGTTGAAGACCAGCGTCAGGGTCAGGTAGATCGCGGCGGTGATGGTGTAGGCTTCAAACATACGGAAGTAGGTGCCGGCCACGACGTTGGTGGTATAAAACAGCTCGGTTACCGAGATGACGTTGAGCACCGAGGTATCCTTGATGTTGGCCACAAAGGTGTTGCCGATCTGCGGCGCAATGATGCGGAAGGTCTGCGGCAGGATCACATGGGCCATCATGGTCATGTAGCGCATGCCCAGCGCCTGCGCGCCTTCAACCTGGCCGGGGTCGATCGAACGGATGCCGCCGCGGACTGTCTCGGCCATATAGGCGCCGCTGTTGAGCGTGATAATCAGGATTGCGGCCTGAAACGCCGGGATATTGACCCCGAACATCTGGGCGATGCCGTAATAGATGACCATCGCCTGCACAATCATCGGGGTACCGCGAAAAACCGTCACATACACGCGGCAGACCGCCTTCGGGACGGCCAGCAGCAGGTTTTGCAGCGCGCCGCGGTCTTTCTGGTAATCGATGGACTGGATCATTCCCACCACGAACCCGACGCAGCAGCCCAGCAGCGTGCCGGACAGCGAGGTGGTCAGTGTGGTGACCAACCCCTGCAGGTAGGAGTTGTGGTATTGCTGGACCAAAAAGACAATCCAGCCGAAGAAGCTTGTCGGCATGGTACCCCCTCACTTTCTTGCGGGGCGCGGCAAAAGCCGGAACAGCCGGGAAGCGCCGCGCCGAAATAACGGAAAACACAAAAGGCGCCGGAAATCTCGTTCCAGCGCCTTTGCCTTCTTCCGCCGCCCGGGCAGTGCCCGCCCGCCGGGCACCTTGCGGGAATGAAAAAACGGCGCCGGGGTGTTTCCCCCGGCGCCGTTGCCTTCGTTTCCCGCGGGGCTGTTCACCCCGGCGGATGTTGTCTGTATGATAGCACAGTTTCGCCAAAAGTCAAGCGAAATGCCGGCTGATGCATGGCATTTTGGTGAAATGTATAAATTTCCAATGGGTTGGAGGAAAGATTTGGATAAAAAAGGCGGATGTGTAGAAAAAGACGATCCGCTGTGGTATACTCAAACCCAAAAGGGGGCGCTTGTATGGGCAAACAGGCAATCACAGCAGGCGCGGCGCAGGTACGGGCCTACCGGCTGGCGGCGCATCACCTGGCCCGGCCGCTGCCGGCCGGGGCGTTTGCGCAGGCGGCCGGGGTGTGCGGGGTACAGAACTCCCCGCCCGGCGCGTTTGAAACCGCGCTGTGGAACCGTGTGCGGCCCGGCGCGCCGGCCGGGATGCAGGCGGCGCTGTATGAGGAAAAGACGCTGCTGCAGGCCTGGAGTTACCGCGGCGCGCCGGTTGTGTTTCCAACGCAGGAGAGCGATATCTTCCTCGCCCCGCTGCGTGCCGAACCCGGCGAGGAACCCTGGATCTACACCCGCGGCATTACCCTTGCGCTCGATGCGCTGGGCCTGACCTTTGGGGAGCTGCTGCCGCTTGTTGCGGCGGCGGTGCGCGGCCTTGGCGACCGGGAGGTCGAGAGCAAAGAGGCGCTTGACCAGATTCTGGCCGATGCCATCGCCCCGGCGCTGCCGGCGGAAAAGCGGGCGATCTGGGCGCAGCCCTCGCCCTACGGGCGGCCTGACCGGCAGACGCTGGGCGGGGCGGCGGTTTCCTTTCTGCTGCGGCCCTGCGCGTTCGGCGGGGAAATCGTGTTCGGCCGACGCGCCGGCCAAAGCCCGACCTTTGCGACCTACCGGCACTGGCTCGGGCGGGATTTCGCCCCGCGGCCGGACGCCGCCCGGCGGCTTGCGCGCAAGTTCCTTCATGCCTACGGCCCCGCGACGGTGCGGGACTTTGCGGCCTGGCTCGGCAGCAGCCCGGCCCAGGCGAAGCGGCTGTGGGGGTTGGCCGGGGAGAAGGTTCGGATTTCGGTGGATGGGCGCGCCGGCGAGATGCTCCCCGAGGATCTTCCTGCGCTGCAGCGCGCAGAATTCGGCCCGCGGCGGTGGATTCTGCTCGGCCCGCACGACCCCTATCTCGACGCGCGCGACCACGCGACGCTGCTGCCGGATGCGGCCAAACAGCGGCTGGTCTGGCGCACCGTCGCAAACCCCGGGGCAATCCTCTGCGACGGACGGATCGTCGGCATCTGGAAGGTCAAAAACGCCGCACAGGGCCTGGATGTCACCGTGCAGCCCTTCGAACCTTTGCTGCCCGCCGCCCTGCAAACCCTGCAAGCCGAGGCCGAAGCGTACGCAGCCTTCCGCCAAAAAACGCTGCGGGGGTGGAAGGTGGAAGAACCCTGACCCTGCCCGATACAGAAACTCCCCCGCCCCAAGGCGATGCAGAGCCTAGGGGTGGGGGAGCTGCCTTTTTACCTCACCCATACGGCTTCCCCAAACTTTGCAGCCAGAGGGCTTCGCCGAGGGCGAAGAGGAGGGCGGGCAGCGCGAGGCAGGTTAGGGCGGCGGCGAGGATCGGCCCGCTTAAGACCGCCATCCCGTCGCCGGCCATGACGGCGACGGGGGAAAGGTTTGCGAGGGCGGGCGGCAGCAGGCTATCGAGGGCGAAGAGGGCGAGGGAGAGGCCGACGCCGGTCAGCAGCGCGCCGACTGTGGAGGAAGCCCGCACGGTGACTGTAAAGAGCAGTGCTGAGAAGAAAAGGCTACCCGCCAGCCGGATCATCCAGGTGGCCAGCACCGCGCCCCAGAGCGGCATCCCCTGCGGCGCGCCGGCCAGCGCCGGCAGGTTCGCGGCTTCGGCCCCGGGCAGCGGAAAATCGTACCGCCGCCACAAAAAGAGCGCTTCCGACAGCCAGACCGCCGCGTGCAGCACGGCGGTGACCGCGCAGGCCAGCCCGGCCTTTGTCCAGTAGAGCCGGCTCGTCGCGCCGGGCAGGGTCTGGTAAAGGCGGAAAAGCCCCGTCTCCCGCTCGGCAGCGAACAGTCCGGACAAGGCCAGCACCAGCAGCGCGGCGAGCAGCGCCGGCTGGTAGCGTGGGCCGACTGCCTCGAACCCGAGCAGCCGGTTGTAGCCGGCGTCGGGGATGTAGGCGGCGGAAAGGCCGCTCTCGGCGCGGGCTTTGAGTTGGTTGCTCAGCCGGCCAAGGCGAACGAGCACCGGCATTTCCTGCAAGCCCGCCTGCGCGAGCGCGGTATCGACATTGTCCCCGCCGGCGGAGGCGGCGGCCTCGAGCGCGCGCAGATCCTCATAGGCGTCGAGGATCTGCGCGTGTTTTTCCGCCGTGTACGGCCCCTGCAAAGTGGTCAGCCAGGCCTGGTAGCGGGCTTCTTCCTCAGTCGTCAGGGTCGTGAAGGTGGAGGATGCGAAAACCTGCGCCGCCGCCAGCAGCAGCGTCACGGCGACCGCGCCCCGGGTGCGCAGCAGTTTGCGCAGCTCAAAGCCGAAGAGGGTCGGCCGCCGTTTGTGCCGGCGCAGCCCCGGGCGGCGCAGCGCCGGCAGACGGAAACTGCGCCCGCCGTGGGCCAGGCGGCCGAGCGCCGCCAGCGCCGCGAGGCTGCCGGCCACCAGAACGCCGTACAGCGCCGGGTACGGTACAAGCAGCGGGCCGAAGGAGAAGAGCAGGTAATCCCCAAACAGCAGCTCCGGCCGTAGCCAGGCCGCGGGGGTCAGGTATTTGAGCAGCCGCAGCGGGCTGGATTCCGGGATCAGGGCGTAAAGCCCCCAGCCCAGCGCTGCGGCTGCCGCGCAGGCCCCGTAGGCCAGCGCGCCCGAACACGCGCTGCAAAACACCGAAAACACCGCCAGCGCCACCAAAGCCCCCAGCAGCCGGCAGAAGGGTGCGGCCAGGAGCAGCCGGCCCACCGTCATCCGGCCGGGCGCGCGGTAAAAAGCCGGCAGCGACTGCACGTAGCGCGAAAGGTCCCCAAACCCGAGCAAAAGCCCGCCGCACACCGCCTGCGCGGCCTGGCTGAACGCCCAGAACAGCAAAAGCAGGCCGACGGTCAGCACGAGCTTGGCAAGGTGGGTTCGCCCCAGCCCGCAGCGGGCGGCCCGCACAACCGGCGCGCCGCTGTACGGCCGATCCTGCGCAAAGACCGCCATCGCGAGCAGAAAGGCAAAGAGCAGCAGCAATCCGTCGGTAACGCCATCCCCGAGCGCAATCTCGGCCCCGTAGGGCGCGGCGTAGGGGATGGACAGGCCGTCCAGCGCCGCATACTGCGCGGCGGTGCGCTGCGCGATGCGGACATCCAGCCCGCCGCTGCGGGCAAAGATGCTCTGGCCGAGCTGGTCGGCCCGCTCGGCGATCTGTTGCAGGTAATCCGGGTAAGCGAGCGCCCGCTCGGCCTGGGCAAGCCCTTCCTGCAGGATGACCCGCTCCTGCGCGATGCTCGCGCCAAACCGCAGCGCGCCGGCTTCGCGCAGGGCGGGCAGGTCGTCCGCCGTGTAGCCGCGGTCGGCCAGCATCCGCAGCGCCGTATCCCGCACCGTCTGGTTCGGGGCCTGTTGGAGCATCAGCAGCGCGATCGAGACATCCAGCGCATCCTGCCGGGCCGTGAGGTCGGCTGCGGCCTCGGCCGGCGTGGCGTCGGGGCAGGCGGCAAAGACGGCCTGTTTTTGTACGAGGCTGACGCCGTTTGCGTCCGGGGCCAGCGCCCGGCCGAACGGGTAGAGCGCGGCCGCCAGCAGCAACAGCGCGCCGAACAGCAGGAAGGTCGTATTCTGGCGCAGTTTGCGCGCCTCGGCCCACAGTACCGTCCTCATAGCGCCGCCCCGCCTTTCTCGCTGTCGTGAAAGTGGTAGAGGTAGACGTCCTCCAGCGTGGGGGCGACGGCGCGGGGGTGGGCGGCGTCGGGCGATTCGAGCAGATACCGCGCCCGGTAGCCGGCCCCCGTCGGCTGGAAGTTCACAACCCGCCCGGCCGCGGCGACGGCGGCGAAGGCTTCGCGGTCGAGTTCTTCCTCCACGACGCAGCCCGCGATCGACTGGCAGAGCCGGGCGACCGGGCCGGCGTCGATCAGCCGGCCTTTTTGCAGCAGCAGAACTTCGCGGGCGATCGGCTCGATATCCGGCACGACGTGGGTGGCGAAGATCACGATCTTATCCTCGCTGATGCGGGTGATGAGGTTGCGCAGCACGATCCGCTGGCGCGGGTCGAGCCCGGCGGTCGGTTCGTCCAAAATCAGGACGGCCGGGTCGTTGAGCAGCGCCTGGGCCAGCAGCAGCCGCTGCTTCATGCCGCCGGAATAGCCGCCCACCCGCGCCCCGCCCTGGTCGGCCAGCTCGACGCTTTCAAGCGCGCGGCGCGCAGCCTCGGCCGCCGGTTTGCGGGCCATGCCTTTGAGGACGGCGATGTATTCGAGGTATTCCTGCCCGGTAAAAAAGTCGTACAGCGATGCCTGCTGCGGCGCTACGCCGAGCACGGCGCGGTAAGCGGCCCCCAGCGCAAACAGATCCCGCCCGCCGTAGAGCGCCCGGCCTTTGGTCGGCCGCAGCGCGCTGCTCAAAATGTTCATCAGGGTGCTTTTGCCCGCGCCGTTCGGCCCGAGCAGCCCGTAGATGCCCGGGGTAAAGGTGTAGCTGAAATCGATCAGCGCCCGGGTTTTGCCATACCGCTTGCTCAGATGCTCCGCCGTGAGCGCGGGAGTTCGATCGTTTTGCAGGTTTTGCATGGCGGCCCCCTTTTACAGCAGATACGCGCCGATCTCGATCAGTTCGGGGTTCCCGGCAAAATAGTCGCTTTTCAGCACACGGTAATAGGTGGGCAACGCGTCTCCATCCTGCCGCGGGAAGAGGACGAACCAGGTTTCGGTCTCCTCGCTGATGACGTAATCCTGGAAGAAATCCGGCACGGGCTGTTCGGTCTGGGTTTCAAAGTCGAAGTAGAACAGCCGTAGGCTTTGCCCGTCGTCGGCGGGGCGGGTGTAGAACAGCTTGCCATCGTGGAGGCCAAACCCGGCCGAGGATGCCGGTTGAGACGGAAAGTGATACTCAACCCCGTTGGCAAAGTCGATCAGGATCGGGACACCGTCGGCCGCATCAACCGCATGGGAACCGAGGGGGAAGGACTTTTTGGTGTCCCAATCAATGTCGAGGTAGGCGTACAGGCCGTATGCGGAGCCGTCGGAACTGCCCATCTGGTTGGCGCGCTTGCGATCTTCCATCATCCCCTGAATCTGCCCGGTTTCAAGATCCAGCAAAAAACGGGTGCGTTCGAGGTTTTGCAAAAAGTTGGCGAAAAGGCCGCGGTCGATTTCCTCATAGTAAAGGCAGAGGGAATCGCCGTATTTCCCCGTGATGGCCAGGCGGGTGATTTTACCGGTATCATCCGGCAGCGTCAGCGGGATTGTCTCGAGCGCCCCGGTCTGGAGGTCGGCCCGCAGAATCTGATCGCCGCCGACGGCGACGGTGCTGCCGGTCTCGTCCGTCTCGGCGTTCATCTGGTAGCCGTTCGCCACAAAATAGACGCTGTCGCCCTCGTAGACAAAATGCGATGAAATAGCCCCCTCGAACGAGAAAACTTCCCGGCGGTTTTCGCCGTCGAAATCCTGCACATAGCAGGCGGCCGGGTAGTTCGTGGTGAAATAGTACAGGCGGTCGCCGTCGCTGTGCAGCCCGGTGGGGGTGCCGGCGGCGGTATCAAACCAGGCGTTGCAGCCCGCGTCGCTGTGGGTGCAGTTTGCTTTGGCGCACAGCGGGTAGGTCGTGTTGGTCTGCCAGTCATTGAACATCAGCAGCCCGGCGTCCCGGTCAAAGAAAAAGATGCCCTGCTCGGTGATTTCGGTTGTGGCCTGGGAGGGAACGCCGTGCGGGTCATCCGCCAGCGTGATGCCGGCCGAGGCGAGGTCGGCCGCCTCCACCACCGGCATATAGGTGATGTCATCGGTCAGGGCGGGGCCCTCGGTCGGGGTCTCGCGCCGGCAGCCGGTCAGCAGCAGCGCGGCGGCAAGCAGGATCATCCAACAACGCTTCATGGGGCATCCCTCGCTTTTCTTGAAAATTCAACCGGTTCTTACTCTTAGGGTGTCTCTGAAAAATCCCCAGCACTGTCTAATTCTACTAAAAAGCAGCGTCTGCTGCGTCACTCAACCTTGGAATACATACAGTATTCCTGCGGTTTCGTTCCTTGCATCCGCTACTTTTTAGCGAATTATTCAGCACTTTGGATTTATCAGATACACCCTAGTATACCATATCGAACCAGCGACGAAAAGCGGTTGGATTTGTAAAAGTTGCGGCTGCGATTTT
>ERZ1643249.2513-NODE-2513-length-17020-cov-3.438963_pt1 | contig 17020 bp, 13 predicted proteins | sample MGYA00579263_ERZ1643249 | MGnify/ENA primary metagenome ERZ1643249 (study PRJEB29033, sample SAMEA4952264) | chicken gut metagenome | biome: Broiler Chicken; feature: Gastrointestinal Tract; material: Caecum | place: Ireland | collected 2018 | study: Broiler...
TACGCTGGCGTGCGAGCTGGCGACGCGCTTCCTGGACGACTACATCACGGGGGACAAGTACTTCAAGATCCATTCTCCACAGCACAACCTGGTGCGCACCCGCTGCCAGATCGCGCTGGCGAAGGATATGCAGAAGAAGATGAATGCCATGAACGCCATCGTGCGGGACTGCTGGATGAGGTACAGGGGGAAGTAAAGATACAGGCCGGCGGATGAACGAAAGACATAAATCATAAAAGCCCCCCATGGCAGACAGGATTGCTCCTGTCCACTGTGGAGGGTTTTGTGCGTTTTGGCTTAGTTGGCGTTCGCGGCGGCTTTGAGTTTGTTGATCTCGCTGATCGGAAGGCCGGTGACACGGGAAATCAAATCGGCAGAAAGTCCTTCATGGAGCATACCTTTTGCGTTATTTATTTTTTCCTTCTGTTCACCGCGCTCTTCGCCGCGCAACTCAGCATCCTGCTGATGAATCTGATAAATCATATATGCATGCCTCCATTCATCGCTCATTTTGGCTTCGCCGACCGCTTCGTCAATCGAGCGGATCAGCGGAAGGCCGGTTTCTTCAACCGGGTAGTTCTTCGGGTCGTTCATATACCGCAGAATCTCGCGCAGCGAATCGCTGATCTCTCCGCGCGTGCCCGCCGTGTTGAAGAACAGCTTATAGGCCTCGTCGTCCAGCTCTGCGCCCGTCTCGCGGCACACGTTGCGGAAGGAGTACAGGTAGCGGCCTTCGTCGAACGGGTCAAAGGTGCAGATGAAGATCACGAAGCTGGGGCGGAGTCTGGTGTAGAATTGCCCGCGCTGGAGCTGGTTGATGTCCATGTGCGCCTGATACAGCCGCGCACGCTTGGCCAGCCCCGCGTGCCGCGTGGTCTGCATTTCGAGGTTGTATACGGACTTGCCGTCGTCGATGTAGACGTCCAGCCGGACGGTGCGCCGGTTGAAGGCTTCGTTCAGCGATTTCTGTATGTCCAGCTTTAGCGGCTCGCCCTTTGGGGACGAGGCGGTGGGCTGCTCTGTTCCGTCCCTGCCCATTTCGTAGTACTCAATGCGGCTGATCTTGTGGTCGGGCAGGAGATACTGCAGAAGCTCCGTGCAGATCTGGGGATTGCACATCACATAGGAGAACATGAAGTCGTCCCGGATGTCCACGTCGGCGATCTTCGCGGAGAATTCCTGCTCGGAATCTGCCGGAATGCCGTCAAACGGCTGATCGAATTCGCCCATGGCGACCACCTCCGTTATGTCAGGAAGGTTCAAACCTTCTAATTCTCCACTCTGATTATACCACAGAGAAGGGTGTTTGACAACTCAATTCGCGCCAGTCAAGAGCGGCATATTGCGCCCAATTTGGTTAAGCCATATAGGGTTGACGAGCGGTTCGGACAGTATGTCTGAGCCGTTCATTCATTTTTGGCAAGCTCCGTCTTCCCTATGCACGATGCGAACATAGAATTAAAGTTTGTGGCATGCCCAATCGCAGATTGCAAACATGTGTTCGCATATGGTATAATCTTCTCAAGGGAACATATAGGGATATGTCCTGCTCAGGCAATCGGCACGCAGCGACAGGAGGTAGGGGAAAGATGTATACAAAAGAACGGTATTCAGGTCATGTCAAGTACTCGGTACCCATATCAGGCCGGCAGACTGTGTATGAGGACGCACAGCCCGAAGTGGAGAACTGCTCCAATGGCATTGCGCCGCAGCCGAACACGCTGGCAGGCGGCGCGCGAAAGATGAAGGTGCCGGTTGTCCAATCGATGACCAGGTATCTGTTTGCCCACTACAGGCTGAGCATGTATTCATTTCTCAACAACAGCCTGCGCAGCGGGCAGCTGGAAAAGATCGTTGGCTTCAGCTTCACAAACAGGAAGATCAACCGGGAGGTATGCACCTTTCGGGGCGTCAATTTCTGGCGGATTGACCATCTCAACTTCTGGGCGGACGTTCATGTTTCGCTGTTGCTTAGCACAGCAAGCGGCCTCCGGGAATGGCGGGGGTACTTATGCTTCTGGTTCTCCACCGGGCGCTCCGGATCACTGACCGGCACGATTGAGGAGCTGACATCCGAGGAGGATGCGCCGGACCGCGAGGACATGGCGCTGCTGAGTCCGTATCTCATTCCGTATTTCACTTCGGCAAAAATGGATGCGGAGGCCGAGAATCTGTGGAAAACCTATATTCCCGGATCGCTTATAGACCCGGAGCTGCGCAAAGCCCAGGATCTGGCCCGAGCGATGGGACTCTCCATCGTGCATTTGCCGCTCTACGAGCACAAAGGGGTGAACAGCGTCCTTTTCCTGATCGACGACTGCGCACTGGTATCGGAAAACGGCGCGCCGCCTGTGGAAGTACGCATCCCCGCCAACACCATCGTAATCAACACGAACAATGTGAAAAAAGAGTACTCGGACTTCAATATCTTTCATGAGTGCGTTCACTACTGCGAACACTATCTGTTCTTTTGCCTGCAGGAGATGCACCACAACGATCTTTTGCGCATGAAGACACGGGAAATCGAGATTCCTGAGGCCGGAGAGAAGGTCAGCAATCCGGTCTACTGGATGGAGAAACAGGCGAATCGCGGGGCCTACGGGCTGATGATGCCCATGCGCTTCATGCGCGGGCTCATGGCGGAGAAGAGCCAGAGCCTCAGGCGGTATGCCCATGAAGGGGAAAAATACGAGCAGATTGGCCTCGCGATTGCAGAGGAACTCGGCCTTCCGCACTTTCGCGTGCGGGCGCGAATGATTCAACTGGGTCATATTCACGCCAAAGGCGCGCTGAACTATGTGGACAGGTACAGAATCCAGCCGTACAGTTTCGATGAAGAATCGCTGCGCCAGAGCGAGCATACCTTCAACATTGACAGGCTCACAGCCGGTGATCTGTACGAAAAGAACGCCGGTTTCAGGGAGGCGCTGGACAGCGGGAAGTTCATCTATGCCGACGGCCATATCGTTCGCAACGAGCCGCGCTTTGTTGAGCAAGCCCCATGGGGACATATGCTGACGCCGTGGGCGATCAGGCATGTGGATCAATGCTGCCTTCGCTTCACAAGAATCTATGAGCAGGAAAACGTCGGGAGATACGTCTTCGGGCAGATGAATTACGACCCGGATTACGTGGAGCAGACGATGTTCTATCTGGAAGACCTCATCAACGAAAAGGAGCTGGATGAGATCGAGGCAGAGCTGCAGTACCCTATGAAATCACAAACGCATGGGAGCAGAAAGGAGGCGGGAGCTGGATTTTCCGCATTCCCGCGCTCAAGCCCATCCTGCTGTCCAATTTCCGGCAGAAGCATATCCCGGACGAGTACATGTGCGCTTCTGAGGAACAGCGGTGGGCGTTGCTGCAAGGGCTTATGGACTCAGATGGGTGTATTGGCGCGAGGAAGGCGCAGAGCGTCTATGTGTCTACAATAAAGGATCTGGCAGATAATGTGCGCGAACTGCTGTGGAGCCTGGGCATCAAGAATGCCATGACGGAGGAGCCATCCACCCGCTACGGCGTACCCACCGGCGAAACGCTGTATACGATACGGTTTACCACATTCGACGATCAGCCTACCTCACGACTAAAAAGGAAATATGACCGCAAGCGGGAGCGCACAAAGAAAACGCGCTCCTGTTTTCATTACCTGCAGGACATCCAGCCGCTTCCCTATAGGGTGAAGATGCGCTGCATACAGGTGGACAGCCCCAGCCGGTGTTATCTGGCGGGGCGCTCCTTTGTGCCTACGCACAACAGCGAACTGGCTGCAGGGATAGCGCTGTATATGCTCTGCGCTGACAACGAGGAGAGGGCGGAGATCTACGGCTGCGCGAATGACAGACAGCAGGCGGCTATCGTATTCGACGTCGCCCGCGAAATCGTCCAGCAATCGCCGATCCTCCGGGAGCGCATCAGGATCATCGACTCGCAGAAGCAGATGGTGTACATGCCCACGCACAGTATTTATCAGGCGCTGTCCAGCGAGGTGGCCAGCAAGTACGGCTATAACGTTCACGCCTGCATCTTTGACGAGCTGCTGGGTCAGAGCAACCGCAAACTGTACGAGACCATGACGCAGGGCTCTGGCGCTGCGCGCAAGCAGCCGCTGAACTTCGTCATCACCACGGCAGGCAGCGACCGAAACTCGATCTGCTACGAGGTGCATCGCAAGGCAGTGGATCAGCTGGAAGGCCGAAAGTACGACTCGACATTCTATCCCGTGGTCTATAGCGCGCCGGAAACGGCGGACTGGACCGACCCGCAGGTGTGGGCGGCGGCCAATCCCTCTCTGGGCAGGACGGTAGATATGGAGTATTATGAGCAGCGCTGCAAATCGGCCATGGAAAACCCGGCGGAGGAGATCCATTTCCGGCAATTCCATCTGTGCCAGTGGACGAATACCTCCGTGCGCTGGATGCCCATGGACAAATGGGATGCCTGTGCGGGTCGCGTAGATACACGGATGCTGGAAGGCAGGCCGTGCTACGCGGGGCTTGACCTGTCGAGCACGACCGACCTGACCACGCTGGTGCTGGTGTTCCCGCCGCTAAATGCGGACGATGCCTATACAGTGCTGCCATTTTTCTGGCTGCCGGAGGACACGCTTTCCCTGCGCGTGCGACGCGATCACGTCATGTACGACGTGTGGAAGAAGCAGGGCGAGCGCTACAACACCCGCGAGAGCGCCTACGACCGCTGGAACGCGAGCATGATGGTGCAGACGCTTCAGGACGATGGATTCACCATGATCCCGTTTGGGCAGGGGTACAAGGATATGTCACCACCGACTAAGGAGCTGATGCGCATCGTGCTGGAGTGCAAACTCAACCACGGCGGGCACCCGGTGCTGCGATGGAACATGGACAACGCCTTCGTGCGTACCGACCCGGCGGGAAATATCAAGATTGACAAAGAAAAATCCACCGAGAAGGTGGACGGGGCAGTCGCACTGGTCATGGCGCTGGAGAGGGCGATGAAGAACCTGAACGGCGGAGACTCGGTGTACAACCATCGCGGACTGCTTATTCTGAAGGCGATGAGAGCGCCCCAAAAGGGAGAAGGAAAAAACCGAGGTGAAAAGCAATGCCCAAAAGTCCAAAGCGGCCATGCCGGTATCCGGGCTGTCCCAATCTGTGCGAGAAAGGGACGTATTGCGCAGAACACCAGAGCGAATCCCCGGAACGCTGGCGGGGAAGCGCCGCAGAGCGCGGCTATGGCGCGGACTGGCGGAAAGCCCGCAGGCGGTTTCTGGCGGTCAATCCCCTATGCGCCGCCTGTTTGAAGCGCGGCGTACTGACGCCTGCGACGGTGGTCGACCATATCGTTCCGCATCGGGGCGACCAAAGGCTCTTCTGGGATCAGAAGAATTGGCAGGCCCTGTGCAAGCAGTGCCATGACCAAAAGACCGGGAGCGGGCTGTGAAGTTCCATAGCGCGGCATATTTTTCCCTTGCGCACGCGAGTCAATCGTGGCATAATTGTACCACGAAAGGAGGCGAGGTTATGCAGTGCATTCCGATCAGAGACCTCAAGAACACCGCGGCCGTCTCTGAGATGTGCAAAAAATCCGCCGAACCGATTTATATCACCAAGAACGGCTATGAAGACATGGTGATCATGAGCGCAGAAGTTTATGACAGGATTCGACTGGTCAGCGTCTATGAGAAGCTCATGGAAGCTGAAGCGGATATCGAGGAAGGCCGCGTGATGGAAGGAAGCGCGTCGCTGCGGAAGCTGAGGGAAAAGTATGGGCTATAACGTGAGGGTCACGGAGCATGCGCACGATGACCTCGACCAAATCGTTTCGTATATCATCGGGGATCTGAGCAATCCGTCTGCGGCCTTGACGCTCTTAAACGCGGTCGAGCACGTATACGAAAAGCTGGCCGAAACGCCGAATATGTATGCTTTGTGTCAGAAACCACTGCTTTCGCGGCGCGGGTACAGAAAAGCGCCCATCGGCGGATACCTGATGATCTACAAGGTAGACGAGGATGCAAAACTTGTATACATCGAGCGGTTCTTTAGCCATCTGGAGGACTACGAAAAACTCTTGTAAGCCAGAAAATTGACAAACGAGGCGTCTCAGCAATGAGGCGCTTTTTGTATGCCGTTTTTGGAGGAAAAGCGACCATGAAAAATCCCTTTTCACACCTGTTCCGCGCGCGGGACAAGCCCGGCAGGTGGCAAACGCCCCAGGACGCCGTCTCCGCTGCGCCGACGTTTTCCTTTGGGCCCAGCATGTCCGGCAAGTCGGTCACGCCGTCGAGCGCCATCCAGGTCTCAGCGGTTTACGCCTGCGTGCGGGTCATTGCCGAGACCATCGCCAGCCTGCCGCTGCGCATCTACGAGGCGACCGACGCGGGCAGCCGCAAGGCCAACGAGCATCCGCTCTATCGTCTTTTGCACGACGAGCCGAACACCGAGATGACCAGCTTCATCTGGCGGGAGGTCATGCTCTCGTACCTGCTCTTGTGGGGGAATTCGTACTGCCAGATCCTCCGCAGCGGGCGAAGCAAGATCGTGGGGCTCTACCCGCTGCTGCCCGACCACATGACGGTGGATCGGGACAGCAGGGGCAAGCTGACCTACACCTACACGACCAGTGAAGGGCGCATGGAGCCGCTGAACCCGGAGGACGTGCTGCACATTCCCGGTCTCGGCTTTGACGGCGTCATGGGCTACAGCCCCATCGCGCTGGAGAAGGCGGCCATTGGCCTGGGCATCGCCGCTGAGGAGTACGGCAGCAAGTTCTTCCAGAACGGCGCGCGGCCCAGCGGCATTCTGACGCATCCAAACACGGTCAAGGACCCGGCATCGCTGCGTGCGAGCTGGAACGCAGCTTATGGCGGCTCCAGCAATGCCAGCCGCGTGGCGGTTTTGGAGGAAGGAATGACCTTCGTTCCCCTGTCGATGCCGAATAACGAAGCCCAATTTTTGGAGACGCGGAAGTTTCAGGTGACGGAGATCTGCCGCATCTTTCGCGTGCCGCCGCACATGATCGGCGATCTGGAGCGGGCCACGTTCAGCAATATTGAAAGCCAAAACATCTCGTTTGCGGTTCACACCATCCGCCCGTGGCTGGTGCGCATCGAGCAGGCGATCAACAAGACGCTCATCCCGGAGAACGAGAAGGACCGGTATTATGCGCAGTTCAACATCGACGGGTTAATGCGTGGCGACTACAAAAGTCGCATGGAGGGCTACGCCATCGCCCGGCAAAATGGCTGGATGTCGGCCAACGACATCCGCGCGCTGGAGAACTTGAACCCGATCTCCGAGGAAGAAGGCGGGAACGCGTATCTGGTCAACGGCAACATGATTCCCATCAGCCGTGCAGGATTGGGCGTGCTGCTGGGGCTGGCGACACAGAGCGAGGCGGAGCCAGCGGAGGAAGAACCGGCAACAGAGGAAACAACCTCAGCGGAGAAAGAAGGTGATGAAAACGGCGAAACCACTGACGCTCGGCAGCCTGTTTGACGGCATTGGCGGCTTCCCATTGGCCGGAATCTGTGCGGGCATACGACCCGTGTGGGCGTCTGAGATCGAGCCGTTTCCGATACGGGTGACGGAAAAGCGGCTGCCGGAGATGAAACACTGCGGAGATATTCATGGTCTGCAGGGCGCGAAACTTGAACCGGTGGACATGATCACCTTTGGATCGCCCTGTCAGGACGTTTCCATTGCGGGCAGGCGGGAAGGACTTTCGGGCGGACGATCCGGTCTGTTCTTCGAAGCGATCCGCATCATCCGTGAAATGAGGGAGGCAACGAATGGAGAATATCCAAGGTGGGCTGTGTGGGAGAACGTGCCGGGCGCGCTGTCCTCTCACAATGGGGAGGACTTCCGGCAAGTCCTCGAAAGCCTCATCCGCGTCCAGGAACCCGAAGCAGATGTTCCTCTGCCTGCGGATGGAAAATGGCTGCCGGTCGGGGAGATCATGGGCGACGGTTATTCTCTCGCCTGGCGCGTCCTCGACGCCGCGCAGGGTTGGGGCGTCGCACAAAGACGGAAACGTGTATTTGTTGTCCTCGATCTTGCAGGCGGACGCGCCGGAGAAGTACTGTTTGAGTCCGAAGGCTTGTCAGGGTATACTCCGCCGGGCGGCGAGGCGCGGAAAGGAGCTGCCGGAGGTGCTGCGCGTTGCGCTGGAGCGGCAGGCTTCTGCTATGAAAGCGGAGAGGCCAGCCGGGGAATAGGCTATCAGGAAGAAGAATCGCCGACGCTGCGCTGCTGGAAACCGCCGGGCGTCGCCGTGCGCGAGCCGCCGCTGACGCTGAAAATACGCTCGGGCTGCGATGGCGGCGGCAAGGGCGCGCTTATTCAGCACGACCTGTCGGCGACGCTGGGCTGCCACAACGACCAGACGCTGTTCGCGCCGAAAGCCTTCGGCATAGGCTCCGCGGCGAGCAAAGGAATGCTCTCCCCAAACCCGAAGAGCGGGTTTTACGAAGCTGCGACCAGCAGAACGCTCGACCAGAGCGGCGGCAACGCCTGCTGCAATCAGGGCGGCATGGTGGTGGTAGAGCCGAAGGTTCCCGCCTATTATGTCACTGCCTGCTCATATATGCAGATAGACCGGGAAGTCGCATCCCCCATCATGGCGCGTGACTGGAAGGACCCGCCGGTCATCGGTCATGAGTCCCCGTCCTACTGCTTTGACCGGGCATGCTTCACGTCCGGCGAAAACACCCAGTACCGCCTGAGCGTGCGGGAAGAAGTCGCCGCCACGCTGATCGCGGAAGGACCGGGTGCGATCTCCGCATCGCCGGAGGACTACCTCGTGCGCCGGCTGACGCCGCTGGAGTGCTGCCGGCTGCAGGGCTTTCCGGACGGCTGGACGGAACATCTAGGAACAGAGGAACCCGGTGAGCGGGAGATCGCCAGGTGGGTTGGGGTGTTCGAGGATTGGTACCGCGCACAGGGAAAGGCGGCTCGGGCCAGTCCCGGCAGAGTAGCGAAATGGCTGAAAGACCCGCACAGTGATGCGGCGCAATACAAGGCGTATGGCAACAGCGTGGCTGTGCCCTGCGTCTTTTTTGTTCTCGCCGGCATCGCGTGGGCGGAGAATCGAGGTGATGAGACTTGAGAGAAATCCACCTGAACGGATATATTGACGACGAAGAATGGTTTGGGGACGAGATTACGCCGGATGCGCTGCACGCGTTGCTCTACCCGCCGGATGCAGAAGACCCGGATTCGTATGACGACTTGCGCATCGTGCTCAACAGCTACGGCGGATCGTGCAACGCGGCGGTGCGGATGTTCGATGACCTTCGCGCCTATCCAGCCAATGTTCACATCATCGTCTCCGGCACGGCGGCTTCGGCGGCGACGGTGCTGGCCACGGCAGCGGACAGGCTGGAGATGACGCAGGGCTCGCTGTGGATGATCCACGATCCGTCCGTGGCGGCTTGGGGCAACGAGCGGGATCTGGAGGACGCGATTCGCCTTCTTCGGGCGTGCAAGGAGAGTATTCTCAACGTGTATGGCAGGCGCTGCCGTAAGCCGCGCGAGGAAATTGGCGCCATGATGCGCGATACGACGTGGATGGACGCGAGCGCGGCGCTGCAGGACGGGTTTATCGACGGGATTGTAGACATGGGCAGCGGGGTTGTGAACGCTGCCTTTTGTCATGAAACAAGTCTGGCCGAAGCCAAGGAAAAGGTTGCAGTCTGGCTGGAGCGCAGTCGTCCAAAGTGCATCCGTGCTATTGCGAGGCAAAAGGATGCTGAGGATATGCCTGAGCCGGAACAGCCTGCGGCGGAACAGGTTGAAGCCACCAAACCACAAGCCGATTTCATTGCAGCCAAAGAAGAACCTCAACAGGCTGCACCAGAGCGGGAAGTTCCCCCGGAACCGCAGCCTGTAAACCTTGGTGTACCCGCTGCCCAGCTTCTGCGGCGGCTGGAACTCATTACACCAAGCAGACGTACCCAAAGAGGAGGAAATGTATGAACAGGATTCTCGAAATGCGCGAAAAGCGCGGACAGATCTGGGACAGGGCCAAGGCGTTCCTCAAGGAGCATGAGGACGAGAACGGAATGCTCTCTGCGGAGGACGCGGCGGAATACGAGCGCATGGAGCAGGAAGTGGTCGAGCTGGGCCGCGTCATTGACCGCGAGGAGCGCGCCGCGCAGATGGAGCGCGAGCTGAACGCACCGACGATGATGCCGCTGGCTTCCCGACCGGAAGCGCGTCCCAACACCCGCGAAGGCCGCGGCTCGGACGAGTACAAGGCCGCGTTCTGGACGGCCATGCGCAATCGCGGCGGCCACTTTGCCGTGCAGAATGCGCTGCAGATCGGAGACGATTCGGAGGGAGGCTATTTGGTGCCCGACGAATATGAGCGCGCCCTCGTGGACGCGCTGCAGGAGGAGAACCGCCTGCGCACGCTGTGCAAGATTATCCGCACCAGTTCCGGCGACCGCAAGATCCCGCTGGTGGCCTCCCACGGCACGGCCAGTTGGGTGGAAGAGGAAGGCACGATCCCCGAGTCCGACGACGCCTTCGGACAGATCACCATCGGGGCACACAAGATCGCGTCCATGATCAAGGTGTCGGACGAACTGCTGCAGGACAGCGTGTTCGACATCGCCAGCTACATCGCCACGGAGTTCGCCCGTCGGGTGGGCGACGCAGAGGAAGCGGCGTTCATCAGCGGCGACGGTTCCGGCAAGCCCTACGGTATGCTGCACGCTACTAACGGCGCGGCGGCAGGCGTGACCGCAGCCAGCGCCACGGCCATTACGGCGGACGAGCTGCTCGACCTCATCTATTCGCTGCGCGCGCCCTACCGCAAGCGCGCGGTGTTCCTGATGCACGACTCGACCATCAAGGCCATCCGCAAATTGAAGGACGGAAACGGACAATACCTCTGGCAGCCGGGCATGAAGGAGGGCGCGCCGGATATGCTGCTGGGCTATCGTCTGGTGACCTCGACGCACATGCCGGTGATCGCGGCGGCGGCGAAGCCGATCCTCTTCGGCGACCTGACGAGCTACTGGATCGCGGACCGCGAGGGCCGCTCTATGCAGCGTCTGAACGAGCTGTACGCAGCAACCGGCCAGGTGGGCTTCCGCGTGACGCAGCGCGTAGATGGCCGGCTGGTGCAGACAGAGGGTCTCAAGTGCCTGGCCATGAAGAGCGCGTAAGGAGGATGAAGAGGCATGGATCATAATATGATCGAATTCAAAAGCTAGGGATCAGCGATATGCCTCTTCAATAAGGACCAACAAGGAATAAAATGATTCTGGACAATAAAGAAAATCAAGCATTGCTGGCGCTTCTGGCCTATGCCCTGTTTGGGCAAGTGATGAGCATCGACGCGGCCAGCATCAACTGGGATCTGGTTGTTGCCGAAGCAAACCGGCATGCGGTGACAGCGCTTCTGTATCCAAGCGTCAAGCGTCTGGCGGGTGTGCCGGACGCCGTAGTGGATCGCATCCGCAATGCAGCAATGCTGTCTGCGGCGAAGGCAGATGATATGCTGCACAGTCAGAGCGAAGTCATTGCCGCTTTGCAAGAAAAGGGCATTCCCTGTGCCGTGCTCAAGGGATTCAGTGTCGCCTACTGTTACCCGCATCCCGAACTGCGCGTGCCGGGGGATATTGATCTGCTGATCGGCGAGGAGAAGCTGGAAGCCGCCTGTGTCGCGATGGAGAAGATCGGATACATGCGCGATCATGAGACGGCCATGCACGTCAACTTTCACGGAAAGGGCGTTTCTTTGGAACTTCACCGCAGTGCATCTGTCTTTCCTGAAAGCGAGAAGGGGCGGTACGCGCATGCCTACATGACGCAGGCGCTGCAGCACGTCGAGCAAGCGGAGATCGACGGCATTTCGTTCCCAATGCTCTCGCTGCCGTACCAGATGGTATGTGAGCGAGGACAGCCCGGAGGCGGAGAAGGCCGGGGTGAACATGGAGGTCTTCCGCGCGTTCACCGAGGGTTTCCAGGCCGCTTTTTGGACGATTATTTACTCGGCAGTCCGTATTTCAATATCGACTATCCGAAACATAATTTGGTTAGAACGCGCTGCCAGATCGCGCTGGCGAAGGATATGCTGGCGCGGATGGACGAGATGGAAAATCTCGTGCGGGTGTGCGCGGCTGGGTGAGACGAATTCGGTGAAGCGATAGAGGTAAATAAAGCGACGGACGTAAATAAAGCGACAGAGGTAATATGATTTCAACCGAGCTGTGAGAGCAACCAAGCTATGACCACGACCGAACTTTGGCCAGCCATCTCCTCCCTGCGAGGTAGAACATTTCTGACCGCCAAGGGTCTCCCATTTTCCTTTACGGTCAGGGGTAACGAGCTGTTCATCTCCCGCAAGGATAAGTCCATCACCCGCGCTACCGTGGAGCTGGCCTACCGCAAGGCTGTAGCGCTGCTGACATCGGGCGAGCCGGTCGATGGCCCCAAGAAGCTAGGAACGTTCGGGGCCAGTTACCTGTATCCACTTTTCATCGCTTTGGGGATCATTGAGATTCCGTTGATGTCGGTAGTTGGACAATCAGAATCAAAAGCGGGAGAAGTGCAAAGCGGTGCAGAAAGCATTGGAGCAGCGGAACAGCATACAAGCACAGAAATGCCAACAACCGAGAGCATTGAGGAACAGTACACAAGCACGTACCTTCCAATAAACGCAAGCGCAGAGGAACAGCATACAAGCATAGAATTGCCAAATGCCAATGGCACAATAGACTCTCATACAAACACACAACAAACTTCAAACGGAAATACAATAATCCTAAAAGAAAACGAATTATCCTCAAAAATAATATCTGTAACTGCAAATGTTACTCCATTAGGTACTTGCAATTCTCCGGAATATAGTTATAATGGGGACAAGCAAATAAAGCAAGGAGAGATGCATATGCCGCGTGGAATGAAAGGAACGAAGAAAACGGAAACGACCCGCAAGCCCTATCCCGGTGTTGATGCGCGCATTGCCATGGCCGATCAGAAGATCGAGCGGCTGACGAAGGTGAACGCTTCCCTGGCGGAGCGGAAAGCGACGCTGGCCAAGAGCGAAGCCCAGCTGGAAAAGGCGAAGGCCACGCGGGAGAGGCTGCTGGCAGCGAAGGACAAGCCCGCCAAGGCGGAAAAGCTCAGTCCGGAGGAGCGCAAGGCGCGCCGCTTGGAAGGGCAGGCCAAGGCGCGTGCGGCGAAGAAGGCCGAGAAGGAGAAGTATGATGCGCTCATGGCCGCGCTGGCCGAAAGTGGCAAGACGGTGGACGAGTTGCTGGATGAGTTGAAGAAGTAAAAGAAGACGACAATGGGTTGGCCGAAAACAGCCCAGCAAACAGAAGAATAGCACAGCGACCCTTCGAGGTATACCGGAGGAAGGCGTATCTCGAAGGGTTTTTCGTTATCTTTGGGGAAGAACCTTGCTATAGAGGTGGTTTTGAGGTAAAATAAAAGTGGAGGATAATATGCTTGGAGTGCATTGAAGGACTATGGATCTAGAGAGCATCGTGGGACGATATGCTCTGAAAATCAGCAGCGATCTGCAGGAAGGGAGGCTGCGCATGATGAAGAAATTACCTGTGGGCATTGACAGCTTTGAAAAGCTGCGCCGGGAAGGGTTTTATTATATCGATAAGACAGGACTGATCCGCGATCTGTTGAATAACTGGGGAGAGGTCAACCTGTTCACACGTCCGCGCCGCTTTGGCAAGACGCTGAACATGAGCATGCTCAAAAGCTTCTTTGAGATCGGAACGGACAAGTCGCTGTTCGATGGACTGGCGATCTCAAAGGAAACAGCGCTGTGCGAGGCGTACATGGGAAAGTTTCCTGTGATATTCATTTCGCTCAAGGGCGTGGATGGGCTGACGTTTGAGGATGCGTATGAGAGGCTTCGGTTTATCATTCGCACTGAGATGTCACGACTGGGCTTTTTATTGCAAAGTGAACGTGCTAAAGAGGAGAGTAAACGTCCATTTGAACGGTTTTTAAACGAGCAGGAGACAAAAACAGATGTGGTAGGAAGTTTAAATATTCTATCCCGTCTCCTTTATGAGCACTATGGCCAAAAGGTGCTATTGCTTATCGATGAATACGATGTGCCTCTGGACAAGGCATACCATCACCAGTACTACAATGAGATGGTCGACCTGATCCGCAGCATGTTTAATGTAGCGCTCAAGACGAATGACTACCTGTATTTTGCTGTGCTGACGGGATGTCTGCGGGTGTCTAAAGAGAGCATTTTCACAGGGCTGAACAATCCCAAGGTGCTATCTATTGTGGACACTCGGTTTGATGAGCAGTTTGGCTTTACGGATCAGGAGGTTCGGCAGCTGCTGGAAGATTATGGGCTGTCAGATCACTTTGGAGAAACACGGGAGTGGTATGACGGATACCGTTTCGGCAAAGCGGACGTGTATTGCCCGTGGGATGTCGTCAACTATGTGGATCAGCTGGTAGATGATCCGGATGCCCGCCCGCAGGCATACTGGATCAATACCAGCGGCAATGATTTGGTGAAGGAATTTATCGATGAGTCTGACGCAACGACGCAGGACGAGATCGAGCGGCTGATCGCCGGAGAAACCATAACAAAGCGTGTGCGTTTGGAACTGACGTATCCAGAGATCAGAAGCAACATAGACAACCTGTGGAGCGTGTTGTTTACGACCGGTTATCTGACCTATACCGGGCAGACGCAGGATGGAAGGTATCAATTAAAAATCCCCAACCGTGAGGTGCGAGAGGTATTCATCCTTCAGATTCAGGAATGGTTCAAGCGCGGCATCGAGAGCGATAAAAAAACCACAATGGCGCTATGCCAGGCTTTGCTGAACGGAGATGCGGAAACTGTCGAAAACGAGCCGATCATGATCATGAGCGGCATGATCAGCATTCTGGATGCAAAAGCGCGGGACGAGCAGAAAGAAAACTTCTATCACGGCCTGCTCTTGGGACTTCTGCGCACAGTATCCGATTGGAAGATACTGTCGAACGCAGAAACGGGAGAAGGCTTCAGCGATATCCTGATCGAACCGAGAAGGAAACCAAGGATGGGCATCGTCATAGAGATTAAGTACGCTTCCAGCATCCCGGCACTTGATGAAGCCTGTGGCAGGGCGATGACACAGATCAAAGCGCGGCGGTACGATGAGCGCCTGCGCAATGATGGGCGCAGCGACATCCTCGCCTATGGCATGGCATTCTCAAAGAAGTGGTGCAAGGTGGTCTGTGAGAAGCTGTAAACACTCCCCCCCTATCTCCAACCAGTGAGCGGCTCGGACGGTATGTCTGGGTCGCTTACGCATTTTTGGCAAGCCGCTTAATTGCCATGCCGCGCGATGCGAACATGGGATTAAAGTTTGCAGTATGCCGGATCGTGTATTGCAAACATATGTTCGTATATGGTAAAATATCCATAGGAAAATGCGGCGAAATTCGTCTTGCGCAAGTCAGGAGGGAGGGCGAAAAAACAGAGCAGACAATTGCTGCCGCAGCGACAGGAGGTAGGGGGAAAGTGTATCTGAAAGAACACAAGTACACCGAATGGGTCAAATACTCGGTGCCTATCGGCGAAAGGGAAGATGTGCATGTGGACGCACAGCCAGACATGGAGAATTGCTCCAATGGCCTGGCCCCACAGCCGAACACGACGGCGGACGGCGTCAGGAGAATGAAGGTACCGGTCGTCCAGACGATGACCAAGTATCTGTTTGACCACTATCGGCTGACCATGTATGCGTATCTCAACAAAAGCCTGCGCAGGGGGCAGCTGGGCAGGCTCGTTGACTTCAGCTTCACGAACAGGAAGATCGACCGGGAAGTGTGTACCTTTCGGAGCGTCAATTACTGGCGGATCGACCGTCTGAACTTCTGGGCGGACGTCCACGTTTCACTGTTCCTCAGTACGCAGAGCGGCATCCGGGAATGGCGCGGTTACCTGTGCTTCTGGTTCTCTGCAGAGGAGCCGGGGCCGTTGGTGGGCACGATCGAGGAGATGACGTCCGAGAATGAAGCGCCGGATCGAGGCGGCTTGACGCTGCTGAGCCCGTATCTCATCCCGTATTTCACCTCGGCAAAGATGGACGATGAGGCAGAAAACATCTGGAGAACATATATTCCAGAGGCGTTGGAAGACCCGGAATTGCGCAAGGCTCACGCGCTTGCCAAAGCGATGGGACTATCCATCAAGTATGTGCCGCTTCACGAGCATCAGGGGATAAGCAGCGTCCTTTTCCTGATCGATGATTTCGTGATCGCAACGGAAAACAAGGAGTCGACTGAAGAGGTGTGCATCCCGGCCAACACCATCGTGATCAACACGAACGCGATAAAGAAAGAGTATTCGGATTTCAAGATCTATCACGAGTGCGTCCATTACTACGAGCACTATCTGTTTTTTCGCCTGCAGGAGATGCACCACAACGACATTCTGCGGATGAAGACCGAGGAGATCGAGATAACGGAGGACGAAGAAAAGGTCAACAACCCGGTCTACTGGATGGAGAAACAGGCGAACCGCTGCGCCTATGGGCTGATGCTGCCCGCAACCTTCATGCGTGAGATCATGGCGGAGAAGTGCAGTACGCTCAAGAGCTATGCGCATGAAGGGGAGAAATACGAACAGATCGGTCTGGCCATCGCGGATGAACTTCACATTCCGCATTTCCGGCTGCGGGCGCGTATGATCCAGCTGGGGCATATCTACGCCAAAGGCGCATTGAACTATGTGGATAAGACCAGAATTCAGCCGTACAGCTTTGACAGTGATTCGTTGCGTCAGAGCGAGCACACCTTCAACATTGATAGAGGGACAGCAGGCAGCCTGTACGAGAAGGATCCCGACTTCAGAAAGCTGCTGGACAGCGGGAAATTCATCTATGCAGACGGCCACATTGCGCGCAACGAGCCGCGATTTGTCGAGCAAGGACCGTGGGGACACATGCTGACGCCGTGGGCGAGCAGTCGCGTACCCTCCAGCTTGGAGGCGATGCCGTGACCGATGCGCCAGAAATCTGTCAGGGGACGGTGTGTCCACAGCA
>ERZ1643249.2515-NODE-2515-length-17006-cov-4.776237_pt1 | contig 17006 bp, 14 predicted proteins | sample MGYA00579263_ERZ1643249 | MGnify/ENA primary metagenome ERZ1643249 (study PRJEB29033, sample SAMEA4952264) | chicken gut metagenome | biome: Broiler Chicken; feature: Gastrointestinal Tract; material: Caecum | place: Ireland | collected 2018 | study: Broiler...
CGTGATCGGAGCGTACTGTATCTTCCGCCAGAACAAACTGAGAACCTTTATGACGTTATTTTTCGTGTTCAGCCTGATGTTCAACGGAGGAACGGTGCCGACCTACATGGTTATCCGTACACTGGGGATGACGGGAACGATCTGGTCGCTGATTCTGCCGGGATGTACCAACGCGATGTTCATTATGATGACGATGAACGCCTACAAGCAGGTACCCTACTCGACGATCGAGTCAGCGGAGCTGGACGGAGCGGGCCATTTTACGATCATGTTCAAGATCCTGCTGCCCCAGGCCATGGGACTGGTGACGGTGTGTATGATCAACACGGCGATCCTCTCCTGGAACAGCTGGTTCGAAGCGAGCATCTACGTGCCCAGCAACAAGGAGATCTGGCCGCTGCAGCTGTGGATCCGTCAGATCGTGGCGGACAATGAGTCGATCCTGCAGGCGGCGACGCCGGACTGGAACAAGTACCTGGTAAGCTACTGCGTGATTATCATCGCGACGCTGCCGGTGCTGATCGCGATGCCCTTCGCACAGAAGCAGCTGCAGAAGGGAAGCCTTTTGGGAGCGGTAAAAGAGTAAAGAATGTATGGGATTACGGCGGCGGAGTCAGGAACTTCGCGCCGATGGAAACAGGAACGGCGGCTGAGGCAGAGGCTTTGGCCGCCGTCTGTTGTTCCCGGTCCACGATGGGACTTTTTATTGCCATTCACAGCAATGATTTTTTCAAAATTTTATATATTTTTTATGATATCTATACAGAATATTTGTTATAATGTAGAAACAAATATTCTGTATGCAGATATGAAGGAGTGGACAAATGGCAGGACGACAGAGACCAGAAGAACAGAAACATCAGGAGCCGTACGATTTCTACAAGCCGGTGGAGCAGGAGCCCATTACTCTGCGGGGAGAGTGGAAGAAACTGCGCAAGATGGGATTCCGTGATGGGGTAGAGTACCTGTGGAATAATTATACTGCGCAGGTAATTGTCATTTTTCTTTTGATTGTGCTGGTAGCGATTATCGGCTCTTCCATCTATCAGAGGACGCGCCCGACGCCTTATCTGACGCTGGGACTTATTGATTACGATGGTTACAGTGAGTATCTCGAGGGGGAGGATATCGCCGCGGAAGACGGCAGTACGGAGCATCTGACCATCAACACTTTTCAGGGACTTTCCGCGGAGACCATTGCCTCCGGGGAGGGACAGGATACGGTCATGGGAATTACTGCGATGGTTGCCGCCGGGGATCTGGACGGAATCATCGCCTCCGGAGAATCGATTCTGCTTCTCCAGAGAAATTCGGGCGATTATTTCTATGATCTGGAGGAACAGTTTGGCGAGAATGAGCTGGCTATGCTGCAGGACCGCTTGCTGTACGCTCAGGATGAGGACGGAGTGGAGTATCCGGTGGCAGTCAACATCGGAGTGCTCTGAAGGGGGCCGGGGAGACGCCGGAAAACATGTACGTTGCCTTTACTTACAATACGAGGAATGCCCAGCATCTGCGCCAATGGATTTTCCAGGAGCTGGGTTACAGGTTGACAGATTAAGGAGAAGAGAATGGAACCAAACGAAAACGGATTTTTTGGAGCGCTGAACAAAATGGCAAACTGTCTGATTGTCAACGCCTGCTGGTTTGCGGCCTGCCTTCCGATCTTTACCATCGGAGCTTCGACGGCTGCCATGTACGCGACGATTCAGAGGAATATCCTGCATGACAAGGGATATCCCTTCCCGACGTTCTGGAAGGAATTCAAGCGGAACTTCAAGTCGGCGACGATCATCTGGCTGGCGGTTCTGGCGGTCAGCGCCATTCTGATCTTTGACATTCGCTATTTCTTTCAGCAGGCCAGTGAGGGTCACGGCTGGGGATTGTTTTATCTGCTGCTGGCGGTGGTGCTGGTGCTTTTGCTTCTCACAACGCTGTACACGATGGGGTATGTGGCGAAGTTTGAGACAACCAGATGGAGAGCCTTTCGCAGTTCCTTTATCATCATGCTGATGCACCCTTTCCGAAATCTGCTGTTTCTGGTGCTGGGTGCGGGAATGATTCTGCTGATCTCCTTTCAGGCATGGTTTCTGCTGTTTCTGCCGGTCTTTTACATGCTCTCTTTCGTGCAGTTTCTGGAGAAGGCCTTCTATAATCTGATGACGGATGAGGAGAAGGCAAAGGAGGATGAGCGTAACCGGGATTACGCGTCTCTGGAGAAGAAAGAGCAGAATGAGAAATAGGCGGTAACGGATGCCGGAATATGTGGCGGATGGATGCGGACGGGAAATACCCGGGTGCAGCCATCCGTTTTTTGATGCCAAATTTTGCAAAGAAACATGGATTTGTGATAAAAAAACGAAAAAAGAGATATAGCTTTTTCGGTAAAACAGATAGAATAGAAAAACAAGATGGAATCGTCCGCCAGGGACGAGAAAGGAGAAGAGTAATGAGTATGAATATCGAGCAGTTATTGAAGGATATGACCCTGGAGGAGAAGGCGTCGCTGTGCTCCGGCCATGATTTCTGGCACACGAAGACGGTGGAGCGCCTGGGCATCCCGGCGGTCATGATGTGTGACGGACCCAACGGCCTGAGAAAGCAGGAGGGAGAGGGGGACCACCTGGGTATCAACGAGAGTATCAAGGCGGTCTGCTTCCCCACGTCCTCCGCGGTGGCGGCCAGCTTTGACGTGGACATGGCCTACCATCTGGGCGAGGTGCTGGGCAACGAGTGCCAGGCGGAGAACATCGCCATGCTGCTGGGACCGGGAATGAACATCAAGCGTTCTCCCCTCTGCGGCCGGAACTTTGAGTATTACTCCGAAGATCCCTATGTATCTTCCCAGATGGGCAAGGCTTATATTGAGGGCATTCAGAGCAGGAAGGTAGGTGCCTGCGTGAAGCATTTCGCCACCAACAACCAGGAGACCCGGCGGATGAACGGGGACTCCGTGGTGGATGAGCGGACCTGGCATGAGATCTATCTGGAGAGCTTCCGTGACGCCATCTCCGGGGCCCGGCCGGTGGGCGTGATGTGCGCCTACAACAAGACCAACGGGACTTATGCGGCGGAGAGCAGGCTGCTTTTGACGGATATCCTGCGAAAGGCCTGGGGATATGAAGGTTTTGTGGTTACCGACTGGGGTGCGGTCAAGGACCGTGTCAAGGGCGTGGCCGCGGGACTGGACCTGGAGATGCCCGGAGGGGACGGAGCCAGAGCCAACGACGCGAAGATCGTAAAGGCTGTCCAGGATGGAACCCTTACCATGGAGCAGCTGGACGCGGCGGTAAAAAATGTCCTGACTTTCGTGAAGAACGCGGTGGAGAACCGTGATGAGACCGCGGTCTTTGACCGGGAGGCCGACTACCGGGAAGCGGTAAAGATGGCGGAGAACTGCGCGGTGCTGCTGAAAAACGAGGATAAGGTGCTGCCTCTGGAAGAGGGAAAGAAGATCGCCTTTGTGGGCGGTTTCGTGGAGAAACCCCGGTGTCAGGGAAGCGGAAGCTCCCACATCAACTCCACCAAGGTGCCTTCCATCGCGGAACTGATCGCAGGCAGAGATGAGATTGCCTATGCCAAAGGCTTTGACCTGGACGAGGAAGAGCCGGATGAGAGCCTGCAGGCGGAGGCGGCTGCCCTGGCAAAAGAGAGCGACGTGACGGTCATCTTCGCGGGACTGCCGAACCGGTATGAGTCGGAAGGGACGGACCGGAAACACATGCGCATCCCGGAGAACCAGAACGCGCTGATCTCCGCGGTCGCCGAAGTGAGTGATAAGGTGGCGGTTGTATTGTTCAACGGCTCGCCGGTGGAGATGCCCTGGAAGGATGATGTGGAGGCGATCCTGGAGATGTATCTGGGCGGAGACGGCGTCAGCGAGGCCGCCATGGCTCTGCTCTATGGAGAGGCCAATCCCAGCGGAAAACTGGCGGAGACCTTCCCGGTCAAACTCGCCGACAATCCCTCCTACCTGAATTTCCCGGGGGAGGCCGGCGTGGCGGAGTACCACGAGGGAATCTACGTGGGATACCGCTACTACGACAAGAAGGAGATGGAGGTGCTCTTCCCCTTTGGCCACGGACTGAGCTACACCACCTTCGCCTACAGCGATCTGAAGATCTCCGCAGAGAAGATCACGGATCAGGAGAAACTGACGGTCTCCGTGACGGTAACCAACACCGGGGACCGGGCCGGAAAAGAGGTGGTACAGCTCTATGTGGGAAGCACGAACAGCAGCGTCCGCCGTCCGGTAAGGGAGCTGAAGCGCTTCGCGAAGGTGGCGCTGAACCCGGGGGAGAGCCGGGAAGTGACCTTCACGCTGGACGCCCACGCTTTTGCCTACTACGAGGTAAAGATCCACGACTTCTATGTGGAGAGCGGCGAATATGTGATCTCTGTGGGAAGCTCCTCCAGAGATATCCGCTGTGAGGGAAGCGTTGCGGTGGAAGGCACGAAGACGCTGCCCATCGTGGTAACCAGGGAAACATCCATCGGAGATCTGATGCAGATTCCGGCGGCCCAGGCCATGCTGGCACAGATGCAGCAGAAGGCCCAGACGGATGCGCCCTCGAATGCTTCAGATATTGACGCCCTCGGGGAAGGAGGACAGGAAATGGCTCAGGCCATGATGTTTGAGATGCCGCTGGGATCGCTGACCACCTTTGGCGTGATGAATGACGAGCAGCTGGATGGCATGATCGCGATGCTGAACGGACAGAACTGAGCGAAGAGGAGCTGAAGGAGCAGGAGCGATTGCACGTCGGAAGGCCGGCGTACAAAACGGTACTGGCAGGCAGGAAAGGAGAAGGTGTATGAGCAGGATGGTAGAAATCAGACAGGGAAAACTGCGGGGAGTGGAGGGAACCTATGCGGATATTTACCGGGGCATTCCCTACGCGAAACCGCCGGTGGGCGAGCTGCGCTTTCACGCGCCGGAGCCGCCGGAACCCTGGGAGGGGATTTACGCGGCGGATACCTTCTCCTGTATCTGCCCGCAGCTGGGGCAGGAGCCGGGGAGCTTTTATGAGAAGGAGTTTTACAGTGATCCGGCTTTTATGCCGCCCCAGAATGAGGACTGTCTCTATCTGAATATCTGGACGCCGAAGGAGCGGCGGGAGCATTGCCCGGTAGCTGTCTGGTTTCACGGCGGCGGGTTTATCAACGGCTTCGGATCGGAGATCGAGTTTGACGGAGAGGCTTACGCGAAGCGGGGGATCGTGTTGGTTACCGTAAATTATCGTCTGGGGCTTCTCGGTTATTTTGCCCATCCGGATCTGACGGCCCGGGACGGTCACAGCGGAAACTACGGCCTGTTGGATCAGATCGCGGCGATCGACTGGGTAAGGGAGAATATTGCTGCCTTTGGAGGCAACCCGGATCAGATCACAATTTTCGGCCAGTCCGCAGGGGGAATGAGCGTGCGCGCGCTGATCAGTTCTCCGCTGATGAAAGGGAAGGTTCGCGGCGCTATTTTGCAGAGCTGCGGTGGATATCACAGCCCGCTTACGGCTGCCGGGGACGCCGGTGTGCTGGAGAGTGCGGCGGTGCAGTTCCTGAAAGAGAAGAATATGACGCTGGAAGATCTGCGCCAGGTGCCCGGCGATCAGATCATGCCGATGGAGCTGGCTTTTATGGGGAGTGCTTATCAGACGACCGGACAGATGCTTACCCTGACGCCGGTGGTGGACGGATACGCCCTGACGCAGGATTGCGATGTGACGCTGGAGAAGAGGGAGACGCTGCCGATTTCCTATATGATCGGGTGCACAAAGAATGATATTGAAATACCTGCCGATGGTGTGGAGAATCCCATGAAAAATGCCCTCTATACCAGCGATCTGGAGTGGTGCAGAATGCAGAGGGCTGCAGGAAATCCCTGCTATGCCTACTATTTTACCAGGCAGCTTCCCGGTGACAAAGAGGGGGCTTTCCACTCGGCGGAATTGTGGTACATGTTTGGAACGCTTGATCGCTGCTGGCGGCCGCTGACTGAGGCAGACCAGAGGCTCTCGGAGGAGATGCTGGACTGTTGGGCCTCCTTTATCAAGACCGGGAATCCGGGATGGGAGATCTGCGGAGGAGATCCGGCGGAGGTAAAAGTATTTGACATTTAGATATGGGAAGGAATCCACCTGGAAGAGATATTTATAGAACCGGTGGATTCTTTTCTTTTTCGGCGGTCAATGCCACCCGGTAGGCGCCGGGGGTACATCCGTAGTAGTGCGTAAAAGCCCGGTTTCCCGCTGACTCCCATGTGCCCCTTGACAACAGAGCGTCACGAGCTATAATAATCTGGTGTAAATAGTTTATTTAGAAACCGTTTATTAGGAAACTTTTTGCGAATGATTGCGGAAACCTGTGAAGAGAGAAATGGAGCGGAGAAGATGAAAGGGACGACAGAATGGTTTACAGGGCTGCAGAACCTGTTCCGCCTGTACGATAAGTTGTTGAAGAAAGTCTGTATGAAGTATGACCTCAGCCTCATCGAGGCGGATGTCATCAGTTTTCTGCGGAATAATCCCCAAAAGGATACGGCGGCGGACATCGTGGAGCTTCGGATGCTCTCCAAGGGGGCAGTATCAAAGGCGGTGGAAGTGCTGGTACAGAGGTCTCTGCTGGAGCGGATTCCTGACGGAAAGGACAGGCGGAAAATTCATCTTCGTCTGAAACCGGAAGCCAATCCGATCACGGAAAATATCGATGAGGTGCGGGAAGAATTTCTGGACACGATACTGGAAGGATTCTCGAAAGAGGAAGTGGAGATGCAGGTAAGTCTCAATCAAAGATTATTTGAAAACACGATGAGAGCGATGGAAGGGAGAGAAAAGTCATGAGTGAGGTTGAGGAAAAAACGGCGAACCAGGATAAGGAATTTCTGCGGACAGAGCCGTTGGGGAAACTGCTGCTTCGGCTGGCTCTGCCCACAGTGGCAGCGCAGCTGATCAATATGCTCTACAATATTGTGGACCGAATTTACATCGGGCACATTCCGGGGATCGGCGCCACAGCGCTGACGGGAGTGGGGGTCTGTATGCCCCTGATCATGATTGTCTCCGCCTTCGCGGCGCTGGTGGGCTACGGCGGTTCCCCCAGGGCTTCAATTTTCATGGGCAGGAAGGACGGGGATACCGCGGAGAAGATCCTGGGAAACTGTTTCGTGCTTCAGATCATCATCTCTGTTGTGCTTACCGCTGTGCTGCTGATCTGGAACCGGGACTTCCTGATGGCTTTCGGCGCCAGTGAGAATACCATCGAGTACGCTGTCAGCTACATGAATATTTATGCGCTGGGCACCATCTTTGTGGAACTTACGCTGGGAATGAACGCCTTTATCACAGCCCAGGGATTTGCCAAGACGGGAATGCTTTCGGTTCTGATCGGCGCCGTGGCCAATATCATTCTGGACCCGATCTTTATCTTCGGATTTGACATGGATGTGCGGGGCGCGGCTCTTGCCACAATTATTTCCCAGGCGCTGTCCTGCATCTGGGTGGTTTACTTCCTCTGCGGGAAGAAGACCTTCCTGAAGATCAGAAAGAAAAATCTCAGTCTTACGCCGAAGATCATCTTTCCCTGCCTGGCGCTGGGCGTCGCCACTTTTATCATGCAGGCCAGCGAGAGCGTGATTTCCGTGTGTTTCAACAGTTCCCTTCAGAATTATGGAGGAGATATCGCGGTGGGAGCTATGACGATTCTGACCAGCGTCATGCAGTTTGCCATGCTTCCGCTGCAGGGGCTGGGCCAGGGAGCGCAGCCCATCATCAGCTACTGTTACGGCGCCAGGGATACCGGAAGGGTAAAAGCCGCTTTCGGGCTGCTTTTGAAGGTCAGTCTGGGTTATGCGGTGCTGCTGTGGATTCTGGTCATGCTGTTCCCGGGAGTCTTCGCGGCCCTGTTTACATCTGACGTCGAGCTGATGGAGTACACGAAGACAGCGCTTCGGATCTACATGGGAGGTATGTTCCTGTTTGGTATTCAGATGGCCTGCCAGATGACCTTCAACGCGCTGGGAAGGGCTGCCGAGTCGATTGTGGTGGCTGTCATGCGAAAATTTGTCCTGCTGATCCCGTTGATCTATCTCATGCCTCACATCTTTTCCGCGGACAAAACCATGGCGGTCTATATGGCGGAGCCCATCGCGGATACCCTGGCAGTGACCTTTACGGCGATTCTGTTCGCGGTTCAGTTTAAGAAGACGCTGAGGAGGGCTTAGATTTGTATACACTTCTTGTGGTTGAGGATGATGTGGAACTGAATCAGACTGTTTCCGAGGTGCTGTCCGGCGAGGGATACCGGGTGCTTCGCGCGCACTCCTGCCGGGAGGCGCAGCGTTTGGCGGACAGTCACACGCTTGATCTGGCGGTGCTGGATGTGAATCTGCCGGATGGAGATGGATTCAGCTTATGTAAATGGCTGAAGGGCCGGCAGCACGTTTCCGTGCTGTTTCTGTCCGCCAGGGATCTGGAGGAGGATGTCCTGGAAGGGTACGAACTGGGAGCGGATGACTATGTGACCAAACCCTTTTCCATAAAAATTCTGCTGAAGAAAATTTCCGTTATCCTGGCCAGAGAACCGGAGAAAAAGCAGATTTATGACGACGGATTCCTGAAGATTGATTTCGACGCAGGGACGGTCTGTGTCGGGGAAAAGGTCTGCCCCGTGACGCCGACGGAGTATAAGATCCTCAAAAAGCTGGTGGAACATAAGGGAAAACTTCTGACCTATTCTGTGCTTCTGGACAGTCTGTGGGATGAGGGGGTTCAGCTTATGGATAAGCATGCCCTGGCGGTAAACATTAACCGTCTGCGGAAGAAGCTGGAGGCAGAGGGGCACACCTATATTTCAAATGTTTACGGGATGGGATATATATGGAAATGATGATTGCTCTGGTGGCAGCAGTATTGCCCGCCGGCTTTTCGGTGTTTCTGGTATGGAGGAATTACCGGCTGAAACGGGATATCTATGATTTCACGGAAAAGCTGGACGCGGCGCTGCTGGCCATGCTGAGGGAGGAGGAGCTGGCAGCGGAGCCCGGCAAAACGGACGATCTGTGGGGAAAAGTCTATGAATGGCTGGCACGTCTCTCCCGGATGTATATGCACAAAAATGGGGAAATTGCGGAGGAGAAGGAGAAGTTAAAGGAGCTGATTTCCGATATTTCCCATCAGACCAGAACGCCTCTCGCGAATATCAAGCTGTATCTGGAACTTCTGGAGGATGAAGAGGCGGAGGATCAGCAGGATACCGGAAGGAGAAAAGAGATTCTGGAGAAGATGGACGGGCAGGTGGATAAGCTGGATTTTCTGCTTCAGAGTATGGTAAAAATGTCCCGGCTGGAGACAGGAGCTATCCAGATCCGAAAGCAGCCGGCAGCAATTTTTGAGACCCTGGCCGAAGCCGTGGGAGCTGTGGTTCCCCGGGCGGAGGCCAAGAAGATTCAAATCCGTGTGGAGTGTGCTGAGAATCTTGCGGTAAGCCATGACAGAAAGTGGACCGGAGAAGCCCTCTTTAACATACTGGACAACGGTGTAAAATATACCGGGGAAGGCGGAAAGATCGATATCTCTGTCTGCCGTCAGGAAATCTTTACGAAGATCAGCATTACTGACAATGGAAAGGGGATTGCCCCGGAACGTCAGGGGAGAATTTTTCAGCGATTTTACCGGGAACCGGAGATCCACGACAGCGAGGGGATCGGTATCGGTCTGTACCTGGCGAGAGAAATCATTACATTGCAGAACGGCTATATTGAGGTAAAGTCCGAGGCAGGCCGCGGAAGTACCTTCTGTGTATATCTTCCCAATACGCTTCCCGATGCCGGAACATGTAGAAGCAAGGGGGACGGAGACGCGCACGCCGTTTTCTGAGACAGAAAAAATCACAATTTTGTGATTTTTTCTTTTTGTGAACGGTTTGTGATTTTTGTGGGGTATTCTTTGTGCATAAGGAGGTGCGGATATGAGAGACACCATTGTAAAGACACAGAATTTGAAGAAATATTACCAGGTCGGAAATCAGGTGGTCAAGGCTCTGGACGGTGTGGACTTTGCGGTTCGCGAGCGGGAGTTTGTGGCCATTATCGGAAAATCCGGCAGCGGAAAGAGCACTCTTTTGCACATGATTGGCGGACTGGATACGCCTACGGAGGGAAGTGTTGTGGTGGATGGCATACGCCTGGAGGAACTGAATGCGGATCAGTTGGCGCTGTATCGCAGGCGGAAGGTCGGTTTTATCTTCCAGCAGTACAATCTGATACCGGATTTGAACGTCTATGACAATATCGTGTTTCCGCTGGAATTGGACGGGGCGAAGGTCGACACGGAATTTATAGATGAGTTGCTGAAAAATCTGAATATCGCCGACAAGGCGGAGATGCTTCCCTCCATGCTCTCCGGCGGAGAACAGCAGCGGGTGGCGATTGTCAGAGCCCTGGCGGCCAGGCCCGCTATTATCCTGGCGGATGAGCCCACGGGAAATCTGGATACTGCCGGAAGCCATGATGTGATAGGACTTCTGCAGGTTCTGGCACGACAGTATCAGCAGACGGTTATCGTCATTACCCATGATCCGGACATCGCCCAGATGGCGGAGCGGATTGTGCGGATTGAGGATGGACGGATTCTCTCCTCGTCCCCGGCGGATGAGATGGTCGAAAAGAAAGTTTATGGACGGTCTTCGGATGGGGAAGGGAGGTAAGGCATATGCTGGCAAATAACAACAAGGCGATGTTAAAAAGGCTTGCCCGAAATACCGTTAAGACCAACAGGAGGCAGTTTGCGATACTGTTTTTTACGGTTGCCCTGGCTGCCTGTATGCTCTTTTGCGTTTTTACCATCGGTATTACCTATCTGCATCTGAGCCGGCTTCAGGATACCCGGCTGTTTGGGGCGGAGTATGACGCTGTGGTCGCCAACGGCTTTACGGAGGAACAGAAAGCGATCCTGATGGACCGATCGGATGTCCGGTCGGTGGGGGTTCTTTCCTATGCCGGGTACGCGAAGAGCACCGATGCAGACGATACGATAGATGTGGGACTGCTCTGGTGTGATCCCGTTTACTGGGAGACCATGAGCGCTCCGGCCAGAACGGGAGTAAAGGGCACGTATCCCGAGAAAGAAAATGAGCTGATGGTCACACGGGAGGCTTTGAGAGCCTGCGGCAAGGAAACGCTGGAGCCGGGAGATTGTTTTGTTATGAATTACGGGGACAACACCGGCGTCCACAGGGAAAATTTTGTGATCAGCGGTATATGGGAAGGCTATGGAAATCAGGCAATCTTTTATGTCTCGGAGGCGTTTTTTCAGAAAAGCGGTTATGCGCTGGATCAGAGCGGTATCCTCTATATAAAGTATGACAGCGATTTTGTCACAAACCGCACGATAGAGGAGACACAGGAAAGTCTGTCGCTCTCAAGTACCCAGGTTTTCCAGGCGTCGGATTACATTACCCATTCCCTCACAGTGCTCATGGGAATCTGCGGCCTGGGATTTATCCTCTGCCTGAGCGCGTACCTGTTGATATACAACATCCTGTATCTGTCTGTCTCGGGAAAAATTCGCTATTACGGGTTGCTTCAGGCCCTGGGCATGACAAAACATCAGTTGACAGATTTTATCCGCAGACAGACGCTGCCGGTTGGAATGGCGGGGATTGTCATAGGGGGTATCCTGGGCATTTTTCTTTCACTGGCGCTTGTGCCCTATATGATGCGGATTCTGGGTATCGCCTCCGCAAACCTGGAAATTCATTTTTATCCCGGTGTATTGCTGTTGAGCATCGGAGTTACCGGAGTATCCATGCTGTGGGGAATCCATACCCCGGTGCGCATGGCGGCAAAAGTCACGCCTGTGGAGGCGGCCAGGTACCGTTCCGGCGCGCCTGTTCCTGTGGGTATAAGGAAAAGAAAACGCGGACATTTTTTCTGGAGAATGGCCATGGATCAGTTGAGAAGGGATAAGAAAAAAGTGATTGTAGTTTTTCTGTCCCTGGCCACCAGTCTATCGGTTTTCTACTGCCTTACCACGATTATCAGCAGTTATGGAGATCGGACGGTTATGCCCAATTACTGGGACGCGGATCTGATTGTTGAAAATGATACGCAGACGGCGGAGGATATGGATTCCCTGCAGCCGGCGTTGGACGGGGAGATGCTTGCAAAGCTGGAAAATATGGAGGGGATCGAGAGGATCCATGTGGTTACCGGTGTTCCCATCACGCTGCCCTATAAACAGGATGGTTTTACCGGTATGTGGCTGGAGGGATATCTCTTAAACAAGCCTTATCTATCCTATGAGGAAGCGGAGGCGGACTATCGAAAACACCCGGAACACTATTACGGTATGCTCAAAGGGATCGATGACGCGGAGTTTGATTATCTGAATGGGACGCTGGGTACACCGGTGGACAGACAGGATTTTCTGGAGGGGAGAATCTGCATTCTCGTCTATGGAGGGTTTGAGATCCCGGCGGAGTACACGCAGGGAACGGTTGTCAATTTTGACTATCAGAACCAAAATCACGGGATCACTGTCGGAGCTGTCGACTATGACGGATATTACTTTTCTTCGACAGTGGGGCCCAGTCTGATTGTCAGCCGGAAGTATCTGGAGGAACTCTCTGCGGATCCTGTTGTCCTGAGTCTGAACATCAAATATGAACAGGCCGGCGATGAGGCCACGGAGCGCACCATCATGGAGAGTCTGTCAGCAAGTCCCTACGACAATGATCTGACGGTTACCTCCAGGCTGGAGGATCTGAGGACCATTCGGGAGGCCCAGGGCAGTATGCAGGAGATCGGAACAGCGATCGCGCTTTTGCTTCTTCTGGTAGGAGCGCTCAACTACGTAAATACCATGGCAAGCGGCATTCAGAACCGGAAGCTGACCTTTTCCATTATGGAGAGTGTGGGAATGTCACCGCGGCAGATTCGCCGGCTGCTGATCCGGGAGGGCTGTCTGTACGCCTTTTTCTCCATTCTCATCACTTTGACAGTGGGGACGGCGGTTACCTATATCTGTTTCCGGTCCATGAATTATATGGGCGTTCCCTTCTCCGTGCCGATTCTGCCGCTGCTGTCCGGAATGCTGCTGGTATTCGTGCTCTGTATCGCGGCACCGCTGTTATCCTACAGGAGACTGTCCGACGGACGGCCTGTCGCGGAGCGGCTGAGGATGTATGAGTGAGTTTATCGCCTTTTCCTTCCGCTTTTGGCGCTGGCGCTTCTGGCTTTCCCGGCGGTTCGAAGAAAGGCGGGAAAGCGGTAGTTATGTATATTTTTCGGAGGCAAGGTAAATCTACATTCTATATACTTTTTGTGACATTTTTGCTATAATCATGGCAAATGGTTCGGAAGGGAAGGTGTATCGGATGGCGATTCCGACGAATATAAAGACATTGCTCTCCGGCGATGTTGTTGAGTGGGCGCGCATAGAGTTTAAGGAGACATGGGATCCGGAGGCATCACTGAAAACAGTATGTGCGTTTGCCAACGATCTTGATAATTGGGGTGGAGGATACGTTGTTATAGGTGTTGAAGAAAATGGTGGACGTCCGGTCTATCCTTTGAAGGGAGTTCCGGTAGATAAAATAGATGCCTATCAGAAGAACATTCTGGCAAAATGTAAGCTTATCCGGCCAGCCTATATGCCGATAGCAGAAGTAGTGGACTACGAGAATAAAAAGTTTATCGTTCTATGGTGTCCGGGTGGAGATACCAGGCCGTATTCCGCGCCAAAAACAATGGCAAAAGACAGTAAAGAGCGAATTTATTATATCCGAAAGATGTCAAATACGGTGGAACCGTCCGATGATGAAGTGAAAGATTTGTTTAGTCTTGCCAACAAAACACCATTTGACGATCGTGTAAACCACGAAGCAGAAATTTCCGATCTGAATATTACGCTTATTCAGAATTATCTGAAGGAGGTAAAAAGCTCTTTATATGAGAAGTCAAAGACGGGAGACTTTATCGAAGTATGCAATGATATGAACATCATATGCAATCTCCCTGAGTATACAAAGCCGAAGAATGTCGGACTGATGTTTTTCAGTATGGAACCGGATAAATTTTTTCCGTACACGCAGATCGATGTTGTGCAGTTCCCTGATGGATTGGGTGGCGATCATATTATAGAGCAGACCTTTAAGGGCCCAATTCATCAGCAGCTCAGAGAAGCTTTGCAGTACATCAGAAATACGATTATTACAGAAAAGGTTGTTAAACATCCGGATAGAGCCGAGGCAGACCGTTTTTTCAATTATCCGTTTGCGGCGATAGAGGAGGCCTTGTCAAATGCGGTGTACCATCGCGCGTATGACGAACGTGAACCGATAGAGGTAAGAGTGGAAAACGACAGGATAGAGATATTAAGTTTTCCGGGGCCGGATCGTTCGGTAACGATAGAAGGATTAAAATCTTATCGAGTGTCGAATCGGCGTTACAGGAACCGAAGAATCGGAGATTTCCTGAAAGAGCTTCATCTGACAGAGGGCAGAAACACCGGATTTAAGAAGATATTGGATGCCCTGGAGGCGAACGGTTCGCCTAAGCCTGAATTTGAAACAGATGATGCAAGGACATATTTTATATCAAGGTTTTATATTCATGAGGGATTTAAAAATGAATTAGAGAAGGAGCCGAAAAAGAGCCAAAAAGGAGCCGAAAAGGAGCTGAAAAAAGGACGAGAAAGAAAGATGGCGATACTGAAGCTCCTAATGGAAAATCCGACAATGACGCAAAAGCAGCTCATGGAAGCATTAAGTTTAACCAGAAAGCAGGTTCAAACAGATATAAGAGAATTAGAGAAAGAAGCGGAACTTAAGAGAAAAGGTTCAAATAGAAAAGGTTATTGGATAGTGACAAAGAGAGAAATTTAGAAAATTGGGCGGTCGGTCTGCGGGCCTGACCGCTCTTTATCATTTCATAGGAAACTTTTCCGGACAGGAGTGTCGGGATTGAAAAAATGGCATTTTCTCACTTTATGTCGTGTAAATAAACAAAGATTCGGCGTAATCTGTGGCTTGAGGAGGTAAAGCGAATGGATCAGAAAAAAACAGGACAATTTCTGAAAACACTGCGGAAGGAGAAACAGATCACGCAGGAGGCGCTGGCCGAGATATTGCATGTATCCAACAGGACCGTATCCAGGTGGGAGACCGGAAGCAATATGCCGGATATCAGTTTGCTGGTGGAACTGGCGGAATTTTATCAGGTCAGCATAACCGAAATCATTGACGGAGAAAGGAAAAGTGAGAAGATGAATCAGGAAACAAAAATGACAGCAATGAAAATGGCGGAATACAGTAAGCAGGAACTTGCAGTGGAGAAGAGGAAAATCATAAGCGTTCTTCTTATGATATTTGGCGTGTTTGTGATGATTTCCGCATTGGCGGTATTTCCGAATGAGAGCAGTTGGGGCAGTATTTACGCGACCATTGGCGGGGCGGGGCTGACTGTCGGGGTTTACCTTTGGATGAGGTCCGCACTGGTAAAAATGGGATGGCGGATCCTGGGCGTCGCCGGGTGTATCGTCGCGCTGTTCGGGTTTTTTACTGTTTCAGATTATATTGCGGTCACACAGTTTCATCAGGTCCCCAGATTCAGTTATGAGAAATCCTACGGCGAGAATGTGGTGGAGCACAGGACGCTCTTCTATACGGTTATTCAGCGGAATCCGGGAACGGCCGATGAGAGGGTGGAGATTGAGAGATAGTCTTACATTTAATTAATGAAAAGATGGGGTAAAGAAGCACAGATGCGCAATCGAACATTTGTGCTTTTTTGCGTTCCATTCTATATACTTTTAAATCTTTATTTGCTATAATGTGCGCAAGGGCGGGCGTTTAGCCGCTTTTACAGATGGTTAGGAAGAAAAAATTCGTAATGAAAAGAGAAAATATAAATTAAGTTCTGAATTACCGAGGAAAACTCGATAGTTCAGAAACATTAAGGATTTATATAATATTTCAGTTATTCGAAATATTTGAATAGCTGCCGCAAGATGAAAACCGACATACGGATTGGGAAATGATAAACATGATTACGGGAAAGGATTTTACCTGACCGAAAGTCCACTATTAGCATCTGAATGGTCTGTCTGCAATCCAATATGAAAAGTCATACAAGAGCATTGATAGATGTGGGGCAGGCTTATCTTTCTACTATGGATGCAGAAGATTTATTTAATTACTTCCTTAAGAATGATAAATATGAAACGAAACAGGGAAAAGAATCAGGGGGCTTTGCACCAAACTGGATTGGGCAGTTTTATGCGCTGTTTCAATGGATGTATAAAATGTCCAGTAAAGAAGTTGTAAAACTCCTTCCAGTTGAATTTATGTTTGAAGCATATCCTGGCTTACATGATCTTGATCTGCAGGTGGCTGTCTGTAAAGTGGGAGAGCAGTGTGGACTTAATGTGCTGCAAAGCGGCTGATAGTTATAGGAGGAAAGAAACATGATCTGCTTTCATAATCCGGAGGAAGAGAATGGATATCTGAGTAACTGGTATCTGTCTGACTTTACGGTCGAAGGTATTACGTTCTCCTCAATGGAGCAATATATGATGTATAAAAAGGCAATGTTGTTTCAAGACCGGGAAACAGCAGGAAAGATCTTGCAGACGGATGACGTGGCAGAGATTAAGGCTTTGGGCAGAGGCGTGCGAAATTTTGATGATCAAATTTGGACAAAGTCCAGAGAAGAGATTGTTTACAAAGGTGTACTAGAGAAGTTTCGGCAGAATCCTGAACTTTCAGCGCGGTTGGAAGAAACAGGGGAAGATGTGATTGCGGAATGCGTGGTAAAGGATCGCATCTGGGGAATCGGTCTATCTATGAAAGATGAGGACCGGTTTTGCATGGACAGATGGAAGGGACAGAACCTGTTGGGGAAGATATTGATGCGAGTCAGGGAAGAAATTGAATATCGGCAAAAAGTGTTTTAGAATATATGATCTCTCGGAATCCTGAGTGATCACAGCCAGCAGACGCTGACGTTGAACTTT